>OWIT01001297.1_pt1 | contig 10615 bp, 8 predicted proteins | sample 1732681 | NCBI WGS metagenome assembly OWIT01 (sample SAMN05065741, study PRJEB22554) | human gut metagenome | biome: ENVO:2100002; feature: ENVO:00000062; material: ENVO:00002003 | host: Homo sapiens | place: USA | reverse complement strand
GAGATGCAGCGTAGTCTCGTGGGCTCGGAGATGTGTATAAGAGACAGGTATATTTATATCACGAAGCGCCGTATGTCTGGCATCATATTGCAAGGATACATTTTCAAAAGTAATCATTCTTATTTCCTCTCTAAGAGACGAATAGCTTCTTCTTCAATATGTTTAACAGTAAGTCCATATTTTTCAAGAAGGTCTTCTGCTTTTCCTGATTCACCGAAAGTATCTTCGGTACCAACCATTCCCATTGGAACCGGATTATTTTTGCAAACCACTTCCGCCACTGCGCTTCCTAATCCCCCCATAATTGTATGCTCTTCACAAGTAAGGATTGCACCGGTATCTTTCGCGGCTTTTATGATTGTTTTGACATCAATCGGCTTAATAGAGCTTAAATTAATTACACGGGCTGATACCCCTTTTCCTTCTAAACTTTCAGCAGCACGAAGTGCCTTAGACACCATAATCCCACAAGCAACGATAGCCACATCATATCCGTCTTTCAGTACAACACTCTTTCCGGGAGAAAAAATTACCTTTGGATCCATGATATCATCACATTTGGCTCTTCCCATACGGATATATACCGGCCCATTATAGTCCGCTGCCCATTTTACAGCCGCTTCTGTTTCTGCGGCATCGGCCGGAACTATAACTGTCATATTGGGCAATGCACGCATTAGCGCTATATCTTCTAACATCTGGTGTGTAGCGCCATCTTCACCCACCGTTAATCCGGCATGGGTTACAGCTATTTTTACATTTAAATTCGGATAACATATGGAATTTCTAATCTGTTCGTAGGCTCTGCCTGCACCGAATACGGCAAAGGTGGAAGCAAACGGAATCTTTCCTGTCGTTGCCAGGCCTGCAGCGATACCAATCATATTTTCTTCGGCAATACCTGTATCAAAAAATCTATCAGGAAATTTTTTTGCAAATATGGATGTTTTTGTAGACTCTGATAAATCCGCATCTAAAACTATGATATCAGGATGAGTGCTTCCTAATCTTTTTAAAGTTTCACCATATGCATCACGTGTCGCTTTACCCATTATTCCGCCTCCAGCATTTTCACAAAACGCTCACATTCTTCACTTGAAGGTGCTTTTCCATGCCAGGATGCTTTCCCTTCTATTTCGGGAATCCCCTTTCCTTTAACTGTTTTCATAATTATCATTGTGGGTTTTCCTTTAATATTTCTTGCTTCTTCAATTGCGTTATGGAGCTCAGCCATATTATGCCCGTTCACAGTAATAACATGCCATCCAAAAGCACTGAATTTCTTATCAATGGGAAGTGATGACATTACATCCGTGATAGCTCCATCAATCTGTAATCCATTATTATCGATAAAAGCGGTCAGATGATCTAATTTGTAATGAGCCGCATACATCGCCGCCTCCCAAATTTGCCCCTCTTCAAGCTCACCATCTCCCAATATAGTATAAACACGCCAATCCGCATGATCCATTTTGGCAGCCAGTGCCATTCCGCAAGCAGCGCTAAATCCCTGTCCCAATGATCCGGTTGTCATATCCACACCAGGGGTATGTTTCATATCGGGGTGTCCCTGCAGCATATGATTAATCTGCCGCAAAAAATCCATTTCTTCTTTAGGAAAATATCCTTTCTCCGCTAAAGCAGCATACAATGCCGGAGCACCGTGTCCTTTGGATATGACCAGACGGTCTCGATTTTCCATCTTGGGATTTGCCGGATTGATATTCATCTCATGAAAAAAAAGTAATGTCAGTAGATCCGCAATAGAAAGAGAGCCGCCGGTATGCCCAGAATTTGCCTTTGTAATGGACTTTAAAATGTCGATTCTGATATTTTTTGCTTTTTCATTAAGAAACTTTATTTCTTCCATGGTTAGTTGATTCATCATTTACCCCCTTGGTTGAGCAACTTCTTCTAAGATTTTTATTGTTTCGCATGCTTTATTTCTGAGTATATCTACAGCTTCCCAATTATAGGCCGCTTTGGGCAAAGCTAATAATCGGGAAGATTTTACGCACAACTTGTCTTCATCAAAATCATCTAATCCAAATATTGCTTTTTCATTGACTGCCTGCAGGAAACTATCTATTTTCGGATCATAGGAAATACCAATAAAAGGAACATGCATTAAAGCCGCAAAGATCAGGGCATGAAGCCTTATTCCAATAAGAAGATCCAAATTCCCGATAAGGGACATTAACTCCTCCGTTCCATATGAATGGGAAAGGATGAACGTGTGTGGGATTTTATCACAGAATTCTTTTGCTGTTTTGTAGTCTTCCGGAAACTGCATGGGAATGAAGACAAAATTATATTCTTCTTTCCCGTTTATTTTGATAATGTAGTTTTTTAGTTGCTTCGTCCATACTTCAGTATTCATCCACCGCCGAATGGAAATGCCTATCAATTTTTTATTCGTGGGAATATGATTCTTTCTTAAAATCTCTCTTCCTATATCATGCGGTACCGGAGATAGGGATAAGACTGCATCCGCAGTGTAATAAATCCTGTTTTTTACACCAAGTTGTTCCAAAAAAAATTTTGACTCACTATCACGGACGGTTATAGCATCAACATGGTTCATTACTGTACGCAAAATCCATCGTCCCCAATGATATCTGACCGGTCCTATTCCTTGGGAGTAAAGAAATACTTTCTTTCGGAAAAATATTCCCATCCCTATAATACTCAGGTAATACATCATGCTTTTCCAGCTTGTCACATCCTGAAGCAGGCTTCCGCCGCCGCTGATTAACAAATCGGACTGATAAACACTTTTCAAAATCGAATATCCGTCAAAGCGGGATACCGCATGAACGCGAAATGTATTCTCTGTACGTCTGGGATCACCGGATATAACAGTAATTCGCATACGTTTTGGATCATAATGCAATGCACGAAGAACAGCAAACAACATAGCCTCATCTCCGGCATTGCTAAATCCATAGTATCCGGAAATTACGATATTATTCTTTTCCATAACGTTCTCCGAAAAACTCGGTTATATGTGTCAGAATAATGAGTCCGGCTAACACGATAATCATTACTGCTGTTCCTGCGACTAATCCATCAATACCTCTAATTAGACTTAAGATAAAAGGACTTCTCATATGAGCAAATGTTTCAACCATGGATCCCTGTCCGATCGTTATCGCAATAACTAAAAAATAATGTAAAATTTGTGGCCACCGATGATAAAGTGCAGCCAATGATGCTAAAATGGCTGGATGCCCGAACAGGAATTCCTTCTCCCGTGGGCGGGCATACATAATATCTTCAAGAAAACGTCTTAATGAAATTTCAAACGAAGGTACAGGTGCCCCATTATTTCCGCTGCGCCCGATAAATATAAATCCGATAATACCCAATAGGCTGATAAGTGCCAATACGCCTAATTTAATGTCAATTTGGCAAAATTTCTTTACAAAACCGATGAAATCTTTATCAGTTACAACTACTTTGCCAAAAAACGGGAATCTTTGAATATAAATAAGAGAAACACAAATAAGAGGCAGTATAAAAGTTAACTTAACGCCCCTAAAGATATTCATCTCCAAAAAGAATCGGATATCACTTAAGATCCCGCTGATATAAATTGCTCCGATTAAGGATAATATTCCGCATCCCCAAAGCAGTAATACAGCTTCAATAAATAAATGTCCCCATCCGATATTTTTAAAAGCACTTTGTTTTTTCTGCACGCAATAATCCATAAACAAAGACATCACGATAACAGGTGTACTAACCGCACATCCCAATGCAAGAGCTTGCCGAAGAATGGCCTCATAACCAGTCCAATATAAGGTCTGCGTGAATAGGAATACTATGACTTCTATAGGACATGCATACTTAACTAAAAAAGGTACAATTAAAAGAATTGCTACCACGCAAAGAGAGGCTGCTCCAGCTATAGATGCAGCTCGGAGTATCCGTGATGGGAAATAAGGCTCCATCACGGAAGCCTTTCCGATATTGAACCCATGTTTTTCCAACCGGTTTGTCACATCGTGTATATATCGAGCATTTGTCTCTGATAAAGTTTCTCCATTGGCAGCAAACTTATATGAAGGGAATAAATTCATCCGGACATTACGTTCTATGGTACTGACATAGAAACGTGATGCGGCTTCTTTAGGATCCAGTTTGATCAATTCATCTTTAGACATCGCATATAAACGAACAGTATTATAGCCGTCTTTATCGGACAATGTTAAAGTTCCGTCCTGCCGTTCAAACCCGAGTTGGTTTTGTGCTTCAATTAAAACGACAGGTAAATGGCGCTCTTTGAGTCCGCCCAACAAATATTCCAATTGTGACGGGTAACCAAGTGCTTCTTTTCCTTGGAAAAGTATGGCGCTAATCTTTCCCGATGAATCAACCACACTGAAAAATTGATCTATATCCTCACGAGTTGCATGTGGAACATTCATCGGCCGAAGAACTATGTATAATCCGGTTTGTTCCACCTTTTTTACAGTAGTCTTAAATATACCAAGTGGCATATTTAAAAAGCGTTCATAGTTGGCATTTATTTCAAGCAATTCTTCGTTGTTTAAATGAATAATATGAAAATCATCTTTTCTTAAAAGACGTTTCAATTGCCCTTTGAGTTCGTCAAAATATTCTATACCCTCAGAAGTATTCGTAGATGCAATATAAATACGATTTCCACGAATAAGCGGATTAGACATATGCGATATAAGCTCTGAGCCATGATATACTGCAATATATCCATGATCCGCAAGTTTTTTTGGCGTTTCATCATATACAGCCAATGATGTAATGCCACTTCTTTTATACAGGGAAAAGAGCTCGTCTGCAGAGGTGCTTTCGACAGACGCGCTTTCTAAAATGTTGTTATAATCATAAACCATTTCAACAGTAGTCGCATGAGCTTCTACATTGTATCGCTGCCATGAAATGTATCCCGCCGCTATTACCCCGAGAAGTATTATTGCGGCCAATATCTTAAATATATTATGCGGGTAAGTTTTTATCATAATCAATCCTTCAAATTAATCGGGGATAAGGACTACGCATTATTAAACTTCTTATGCTTCAAGAATCCCTCAATGAATGGGTTTAATCCTCCATCCATAACTGATTGAATGTTTCCCGTTTCGATACCGGTACGATTATCCTTCACCAATGTATACGGCTGGAATACATAAGAACGTATTTGACTTCCCCATTCAATGGCTTGCTGTTCACCTTCAATCCCCTTTTTTACCTGTTCGCGTTTCTGCATTTCCAGTTCAAACAATTTTGCTTTCAGCAAACGCAGGCACTGTTCTTTATTTTGAAACTGAGAACGTTCATTTTGACAGGCTGCAACAATTCCCGTGGGAATATGTGTCATTCGCACTGCAGAACTTGTTTTATTGATATGCTGACCGCCTGCACCACTTGCACGATAGTAATCAACACGTACATCAGCCATATTCAAATTAATTTCTATATCGTCACCAATTTCAGGCATTACATCAACCGCAGAAAAAGAGGTATGCCTCCGCTTTGCCGCGTCAAAAGGAGAAATACGAACTAAGCGGTGAACGCCTTTCTCGGATTTCAATAAACCATAGGCAAATTTCCCACGAACCATATACTCTGCACTTTTGACACCCGCTTCATCTCCGGGAAGCATGTTCAATTCTTCCAGCACAAACCCCTCTGACTCCGCCCATTTAATGTACATGCGGATCAGCATTTCAGTCCAGTCCTGTGCTTCCGTGCCACCTGCCCCGGCATGAAAAGTAATAATTGCATTATTCGCATCGTACTCATCGTTTAGGAGCAGTTCTATTTCCTTCTTGTCTAATATATCTTTTAGCTCATTGATCTCTTCTTCCAGTTCACCTTCCATGTCCTGGTCATTTTCTTCAATGGCCATATCGAGCAATTCTTTTATGCTCTCTGCACGTGCAAAAAGGCGGGTATACGTGTCATAAGCAGCTTTTGCTTCAGTAGCTTTTTGAGATATTTCTTTCGCATGGTCTCCGTTTTCCCAAAAAGACGGATCACTCATTTCTACATCATAACTTCTAATTTTCTCCTCTAATTGAGGTAAGTCAAAGTGAATCCCTTATTTCTTTTTCATGTTCAAGCAGTTCTGTCAATGTTTTTTTCAAATCTTCCAACATCTGTTAATCATCTCGCTTTCAGTTTTATCTATTAAAAATTATCATTTATCATTTTCGCTCACTTCAGAATTATTCACAAAAGAATCAATTCTTTCTTTTTTAGAAGGATCATCATTTTCCGGACTCGGTGTAAATTGGATTTGAATATGATAGAGATATAAAATGATTGTTTCAATCATAGACTGCTGCATTTCACTGAAAATATTAAATGCTTCCACCTTATATTCAACAATCGGATTTCGCTGCCCATATGAACGAAGTCCAATTCCTTCTTTCAACATATCCATATCATCCAAGTGTTCCATCCACTTGGAATCAACAACCTTAAGCATGACAGCCTTTTCCAATTCACGCATCATGGAAGATCCAATGGATTTTTCCCTTGCTTCATAGGTTTCATGCGCGATATCCATGAGTTTCCGCCCAATTTCTTCGCGGCTCATATTCTCAATTTCATCAAGTTTAACTTCACCGGGGGCAAGAAAATACTTTTCACAATATTTTATCAGTGCATCAAAATCCCATTCTTCCGGATAAAGCTTCGGATTCGCATATGTTTCCAGTCCATGATTGATAAGCATGTCTACCATATTTAAAATTTGGTCTTTCATATCCTGGCCTTCAAGGATTTTACGACGTTGTTCATAAACAACTTTACGCTGCTGATTCATAACATCATCATATTCAAGCACATATTTTCGGATATCAAAGTTTCTTTCCTCTACCCGTTTTTGGGCTTTCTGAATAGCGCTTGAAACCATACTGCTTCTGATTTCTTCATCCTCTTCCAGTCCCATTTTTTCCATGAACTTCTTGATGTTATCTCCACCAAAGATGCGGAGCAAGTCATCCTCAAGTGACAAGAAAAATTGACTGGAACCGGGGTCTCCCTGGCGGCCGGCACGTCCGCGCAGCTGATTGTCAATCCTTCGGCTTTCGTGACGTTCTGTACCGATGATTGCTAAACCTCCCAGCTCGGATACTCCTTCACCTAAAACAATATCAGTTCCCCTACCGGCCATGTTGGTGGCAATAGTAACTTGGCCTTTTTGCCCGGCTTGTGCTACAATTTGTGCTTCTAATTCATGATATTTCGCATTTAATACATTATGGACAATACCAGCCTCTTTCAGCATATGACTCAGTTGTTCCGACTGCTCAATAGACGTTGTACCGATAAGCATTGGCTGCCCGGTAGCGTGACGCCTTTCAATTTCACGGACAACTGCCCTGTACTTGCCACGTTTCGTCTTAAAAATAACATCAGGCAGATCTTTTCGTTGGACAGGTCTATTGGTAGGAACTTGGAAAACTTCAAGTCCGTAGATTTTAATAAATTCCTGTTCTTCTGTTTTCGCCGTTCCAGTCATGCCTGCCAGTTTATCATACATTCTGAAATAGTTTTGAAATGTGATCGTTGCTAAGGTTTGGCTTTCACGTTGTACTTGCAATCCTTCTTTTGCTTCTATAGCTTGATGTAGTCCGTCGGAGTACCGGCGGCCATACATTAATCGTCCTGTAAACTCATCAACGATAACAACTTCTCCATCTTTAACGACATAATCACGGTCGCGCTCCATCATGGCCTGTGCGCGCAGTGCTTGTACAAAAAGATGATTCAGTTCTAGATTATCTGTATCATAAAGGTTATCGACCTTAAGCATTTTTTCCATTTTTGACACACCGGCTTCAGTCGGTGCAACAGTTTTCTGTTTTTCATCAATGGTATAATCCTCTCCTAATTTAAGTTGAGGAACTAATTTAGACATCACATAATAATTATCTGTAGATTTCTGGCCCGGGCCAGAAATAATAAGCGGCGTACGTGCCTCATCAATGAGAATACTATCTACTTCGTCAATTAAGCAATAATGGAGAGGCCGCTGTACCATTTGATCCAAACTGCTTACCATGTTGTCACGTAAATAATCAAATCCAAATTCATTGTTTGTCCCATAAGTAATATCTGAATTATAAGCAATTTTTCGTTGTTCAAAATCCAAATCATGCACAATAAGGCCAACCGATAATCCTAAGAATTTATATACTTGCCCCATCCATTCACTATCACGCTTAGCCAAGTAGTCATTGACAGTAATAACATGAGCCCCTTTGCCCTCTAATGCATTCAAATATACCGGTGCCGTAGCGACGAGAGTCTTGCCTTCTCCCGTACCCATTTCTGCAATGTTGCCACGGTGCAGAATAATACCGCCGATAAGCTGGACATCGAACTGCCTCATTCCTAACACACGGCGGGAAGCTTCTCTTATGACAGCAAATGCATCTGGTAGAATATCATCCAAAGTCTCACCTTTTGCAAGTCGTGCCTTAAACTCATTAGTCTTATTTGCCAAAGAAGAATCACTCAGTTTCTTCAATGCTGATTCCTGTGGGTTGATTTTTTCTTCCACAAGCTGCCGCATTTTCTTTATATCACGTTCATTGGAACCGTTAAATAAGCGGTCAAAAAACTTATTGAACATTAAAATACTCCTTATCCTACCAGCAAAAACAATTTTCATTTACACGAATATCTAGTATATTTTAGCAAAACATAGACATATAGTCAAAAAAGAGCGGATAAAACCGCCCTTTTTCAATCACTTCATTTAATTCTTATTTTGCAGCATCAATTAAACCGTATTTTCCGTCATCTCTGCGATAAACGACAGCCATCGCTTCTGTTTCAGAATTAAAAAACATAAAAAAATTGTGCCCCAATAAATTCATTTGTAAAATAGCTTCTTCCGGAGACATTGGGTTAATAGTAAAACGCTTTTGTCTGACAATCTCAAATTCACCCTCGCCTGGTACGGATTCTTTCTCACTGACAAACTGTTTGTTTAGAACATTAGATTCTTTAAAACGTTTGGCCAAACGGGTTTTATATTTGTGAATTTGACGTTCAACCTTGTCAAAAACCAAGTCAATAGACTTATACATATCGTCGGATTTTTCAACACCACGAAGAATAACACCATCCACAAATGCAGTTACTTCACAGGTTTTAGTCATGTTTGAAATTCTAAGGAGTACATTAATTTTAATCGGTTTATCAAAATATCTTTGTATCTTTCCGGTGTGTTTTTCTACATAAGTACGTAAAGCTTCTGTGATTTCAAGATTTTTCCCTCTAACTGTCAATTCCATAAATGAATCCCCCTTTCACGAATGAGCAATTTATGTACTGCTCTTTATAGTTATTATAGTATATTCCTCTAAATTTTCAAATTGATAATAATCGGTTAGATGTCTATTTTATTAGATATTTGAATGTATTTGATACGAATGTAAAATGAAAATTACAATTGCTGCTAATTATACCAATTATTTATAAAATGCTCTCTAAACATTAACTGTGTAGAAGAAAAATTTACTAAATGGCAATAAAAAAGCAGAATCGAATTTCGATTCTGCTTTTTGAATCAAAAACCTACGCTTTATAGCTTCAGTAAGTGATCAGTCTACCACTTTTACATTAGCAGCCTGAGGACCTCTTGCTCCATCAATAATATCGAAATCTACTTTCTGGCCTTCACTCAGTGTTTTAAATCCTTCTGTCTGAATTGCAGAGTAATGAACGAAAACGTCGCCGCCTTCTTCTCTTTCAATAAAGCCGAAGCCTTTGTCTGCACTGAACCACTTAACTGTACCTTTCATAAAATGTTCCTCCTAAAAATATTACTACTTTGCCCCATTCGGACACGAATTAACATTATCACAAATCATAGATAGAGTCAATGATAAATAATATTTCACCTTACAATACTTGAGCCAGGAAGGATTTTGTCCTTTCTTCTTTTGGGGTTTTAAAAATCTCCTCCGGAGTTCCTTCTTCCAAAATCATCCCGCTGTCCAAAAAGAGTATTCTTGTACCCACTTCTTTGGCAAAGCCCATTTCATGCGTAACAACTACCATAGTCATACCTTCTTCCGCTACTTCTTTCATGACATCCAGCACCTCATGAACCATTTCCGGATCCAGTGCAGAAGTCGGCTCATCGAACAAAAGAACTTTTGGTTTCATCGCAAGCGCTCTCGCAATGGCTACGCGTTGCTGCTGACCTCCTGACAATTGGTTTGGCTTATATTTCGCTTTATCTTCAAGTCCAACTTCGCGAAGTAACTGTATTCCTCTTTCATAGGCTTCTTCTTTCCTTATTCCCCGAACCTTCATGGGAGCCAGCATAATATTTTGTATCACTGACATATGTGGAAATAAATTAAATTTTTGAAATACCATTCCTACCTCAGTACGTACAATATTAAGATGCTTTTCTCCATCCAAGGGCATCCCGTCAAAAGTAATAACTCCTGATGTAACGGTTTCCAATCCATTAAGGCATCGTAAGAAAGTGCTTTTCCCCGAACCGGAAGGGCCTATAATGACAACTACTTCATTTTTTTTGATTTTACTACTTATATCTGTCTCTTATACACATCTCCGAGCCCACGAGACTACGCTGCATCTC
>OWIT01001267.1_pt1 | contig 10823 bp, 8 predicted proteins | sample 1732681 | NCBI WGS metagenome assembly OWIT01 (sample SAMN05065741, study PRJEB22554) | human gut metagenome | biome: ENVO:2100002; feature: ENVO:00000062; material: ENVO:00002003 | host: Homo sapiens | place: USA | reverse complement strand
CTACACAAGGCTATTCGTCGGCAGCGTCAGATGTGTATAAGAGACAGGTTCAAAATCCTCCCTTGTCACTGATATTGTTTCTCCGTTGCTTAGTTGGCGTAAAACCACAGAATCCTGTTTGGGCGGATGACAGGTGCCGCAGGGAACTTTTCCTTTGTGGCTTTCATGAATCTTTTGGAAGATACCTTTTGCTCCTTCAGCGTGGCATTTAGAGCAGTCGGCCGCAGATAATTGCTGTACATTTGGGTGGTTTGCTGTGAGTTGAACAACTGTAGAATGACATTGCCCGCACTGACTCTGAGCAGATACTAAGCAGGGCAGGAGAGAAGTGATAAGAGCGAGTAAAAGTTTTTTCATTATGGCGCTCCGAGAGCCGGAAGTGAAAATCCTCCGGCTCTGCGATTCGGTAATTTAGAAGAGGTTAGTTTTTAACGGCATTTTCTCCGGCCATCTTGCCGATCGTGAAAATCTCGGCAACAGCATTCCCGCCGACACGGTTCGTGCCGTGTACGCCTCCGGAAACCTCACCCGCTGCATAAAGTCCGGGGATCGGCTGACCGTGACGATCCATGACCTGTGCATGAGAATTGATCGCTACGCCGCCCATCGTATGATGCACGGCCATGGTTAAACGTCCGGCATAGAAGGGTGCTTTTTCAATCTTGTGGATCAGCATCTTCGGATCTCTTCCCAGAGGATCTTTCTTTTCGTCTACGGCTTTGTTATAAGCCTCAACAGCTTTCTTAAGGTTCTCGGCAGGAATCTGAAGTTTTGCGGCTAGTTCGTCTAATGTATCTGCTTTAAAAGCGTCGCCGATTTCAAAAGCTCCGTTGAAAGCTTTAGTCGCACCTTTGTTCATCGCCGCATAACCGTCGGCGTCTCGAATACCGAATACCACTTTTGTGGGAGAACCTAAAATGGCATCGGCAATAACGTCACGACGTTTGTCTTCTGCAACGAAACGATCGCCGTTCTTGTTCACAAAGATCACGCTTTCAACCGGACTGACCATGCCGATAAACCTTCCGGTTGTAGCTCCGCCGGGAAGCAGTTGGATATAGTCCATCCCGACGACTTCAGCGCCGATGTCTTGTGCCGGAGCGATAAGGTCACCGGTTGCGCCTTTATGGTTCGTTGTCGGCAGATCAAAGAGCCTCGGATCATGAAGGGCGCGAGCCTGAGGATTGGCACTAAAGCCTCCTGAAGCTAACACGACGCCTTTCAAAGCGCGTATGTATTGGGTTCTGCCGCGTTTTGTTTGTACTTCTACCCCGATCACTCTGCCGGATAAGTTTCCTTCTCGGATTAGGCGTACGACCTTCATGTTAAGAAGGATAGGTACATTGAGTTCTTTGCATTTGTTCTCTAATGCTTCAATGTAGCCCAAACCGAAGGGTTTCGTAGAGCTGTGGGCACGAGGATGAAGACCGCCGTATACCTGGTATACACCGGGAAGAAATACCACACCGCAGTCCTTGAGCCATTGAAGTGCTTCAGGAGCCCGTTTTGTAAATTCTCTAACAAGCTCGGGGTTGCCTCGGTAATCGCCCGCTTTTAAAGTCTGTTCGGCATGCAGTTCGACACTGTCTTTGATCCCTTTCTTCTCTTGCTCGGCAGGATCCACGGCATTGAAGGCACCGCCTGTAATTCGAGTGTTGCCGCCGATGATGTCCATTTTTTCTAAAATGACGGTAGAAGCTCCGTTTTGTGCTGCGGCAACACCTGCCGACAGGCCGGCTCCGCCGGATCCAACCACGACAACGTCATAGGTTTTAGACCATTGAATTTTATCTTCTGCTTCCGCCTTTGCGGTTAGCGGAAGAAGAACTGCTGCGGATGCTGCGATAGAACCGGTGAGAAATGAACGACGTTTGGTTGTGAATGTCATTATTAACTCCTTGTACTTGATTGACTCAACGCCGTCAGTTTAAAAATTGGTTCGACTGAAGAAAATTGTGAACTAAAACTACGTAAAACACGAAATTGACGCCCTAAAAATCCTTTTTCATAATGATAGGATTCAAAGAAAATCCTATGTCTCTAATCACTTGTTTTATATTGGTATTCTTACCTCTTTCTACGGTCTGCACGATTTCATATTCCTATGAATACGTTAGGATACCGTTGGTCATTGCAGTGCAAGAAGAAGGCAACGAGACTATCCGGCCTCTGGTTGAATTAACGGTAAAAAGACTTTCACGGGTTGAGCGGCGTCGGGTTCCTGAGCTTCATTATCTGCCCCTTGAGAAGTTAAAAGATCAAAATTCACTCATTGATGCAGACTACTTGATTGCTTCTGCTTCCGTTTTTGCAGCATTAGAGAAGTACAGCGGGCTCAAGGCCGTTGCATCGGTAAGACCGGTGATATCCGTAAATCCGGATCATGCCGCTTCAACCGCGATTTTGGTCGACAAGCAATCTTCCTTGAAAACGCTCAAAGATTTAAAGAGAAAGGTCATCGGAGTCCCGGCCGGTTCTTCTCCGGATGAAAGAATTCATGTGTTAAATGAGCTAAAAGTGCAAGGATTTAGCGATCCTAAGTTTGTGGACTTTAAGGCGATTTCTGCTAATTGCGAAGAATGGCTCAAAAATTTTAGAAATGGCTCAATTGATGCTCTTGCATTAAATCCACTTTCGTTTAAGAAAATCCCGGAGTCTTTTCGTATGCAGATGAATCTGCTCGAGCCAAGAATAAAAGACGATTATATTCTTGGACATACAACGGCTACTTATCCCGGTTGGGTGATGGCGGCTACCTTGGAGGCAGGGAAAAAAGAAACCCTTTACATGGAAGCCTTTCTTAAAAGCTTGCCTGCAGTAGATGGATTGAGCTGGGCACCTCAAGCGGATTATCGTCAGCTGCATCAAGTGCTAACCTCGCTCGACGATCCTTTTTATAAGAGTTTTAGAAAGAGAACTTGGCGGGAGATTGTTGAAGAAAACTTAATTTGGTTCGCATTGGCTGGAGTTCTTATTTTCAGTTGGCTTCTCCATACACTATTCACTACTGCATTGGTCAATAAACGAACACGTGAATTGTCCGAAGCTAATGAAAGGCGTCTGAAGGCAGAAGAGCACTACCACAATTTAGAGAAGGCTTCGATCGTAGGCCAAATGTCTAACATTGTGGCGCATGAACTCAGGCAGCCCCTGGCAGCAATCTCTAATTACTCTCTGGCGATCCGCAGACGTCTTTCAAAAGGCAACCTTGATGAAGAAGCTCTTTCTTTTGCAATTTCAAAACTCATGTCTGAAAGCGGTCGAGCTTCTGAGATTATTGAACATGTCCAGCGGTACGCTAAGGGTAAGCCGTCCGACTGGAAAAGTTTTTCCATTGATGAGCTACTGAGATCGATTTGTGACAATTATCTTGACTCTCAACAAAATCCACTGGTCCGATATGAAGCCAAAGGAGGGCAGGAGTTTAACGGAGATCCATTAGAAGTGGAGCTAATAGTCAGAAATTTAATTAAAAATGCAATTGAGGCAGCAGAGCAAACGAAAAGCCCAGACATCCTTTTAACGCTCGAATCGGAAAAGGGTGCGTTCAGAATTACGGTCTCCGACAATGGTCTGGAAATTAGTGATGACACCTTGTTGAACTTAAGGGAGCCGTTAAAGAGTACAAAAATAGGCGGGTTAGGCTTAGGGTTATCGATTGTCAAAAGGATTTCTGAAGCCTATGAAGGTCATGTTGAATTTGTTAAAAATACCCCTACCGGTCTTAAAGTGACAGTCTGGCTCTATAGTAAAGCCAGGAAGGATAAATAAGATGGAAGACATTGACTCTTTTGCTGTTGTAAGAATCGTCGATGACGACGCTGGTGTCCGAGAATCCTATAAATTTCTGATCGAAAGCGACAGCTGGCTTGTTAAAACCTATTGCAGTGCAGAGGACTTTTTAGAGCATGATAACCCTACGGTTCCGGGCTGTGTCGTCTTGGATGTCCGTATGCCGGGATTAACGGGCCTGGAACTGCAGAATCGCCTAAACGAATTCGTGCATAAAATTCCTGTCATTTTCATCAGTGCTCATGCTGATATAGAGATGGTTGTGAAAGCCATGCAAAACGGAGCCCTGGATTTTTTGCCGAAGCCGATCAAAGACGAAAGTCTCTTGCTGGCAATAGAAAAAGCCGTCCGTTTGGATCACATGAGGAGAGAGAAGGAGAATGAAAAGTCACAAGTGAACCAAAATTGGTCTTCTCTGAGTCCGCGTGAGCAAGAAACAGCTCTTCTTATTGCCGAAGGGCTGCTGAACAAACAGATCGCCGATCGACTCGGAATTACGGAGAGAACGGTACAGGTCCATCGAGCCAATGTGTTTTCTAAGTTGGGAGTACGTAACGCCGTTCAGTTTGCACAGAAACTCATGCTGATTAAGAGCGCCCAAGATGATAAGGCCTGACCTCATTATTGTCGGCTCTGGAATGGCTGGTTTGTGCGCGGCTAAAACAGCAGTGGAAGCGGGCGCCAGAGTGCTTGTCCTAGAAAAAACGTTTCAGCCGGGAGGGACGACACGGCTTTCTGACGGGATTTTTAACGCCTGTGACCCAAAGCTCCAATTCCCCTTAGATATCCACGATTCTCCGGAAAGGCATTTTCAAGATGTCATGGAACAAGGTCATGGTAAAAGTCATCCTAATCTGCTTCGAACCTATACCTATGGAGCCCAAGAAACATTAAGTTGGTTAGAACATTTGGGCTTTAAATTTCAAGAGAAAGTAACCCAAGAACCCGGTACTCCTTACCCAAGAAGCCACAAACCTTTAGAAGGAGGAGGAGATAGATATATTGACTTTTTACTTTCTGCACTTCCTTCACCGTTATGCACTATTGCTTACGGGGGCGAAGTTGTCGAGTTAAACTCCAAAAAGAGCTATTGCCCGTCGGTGGTTTTTAAAAAACAGAATGAGTTATTTGAGTTAACTCCACGAAAAGGCCTATTACTTTGCGCAGGAGGTTTTTCCGCCAATAGGCATCTTGTGACCTCGCACTTTAACTTGCTGGCTGGCACAGATTACATCGGCAGTAATGATTGCAATGGAGGAGTTTTGTCCGCTGCGGTAGATATAGGGGCTGAAAGAATTCACATGAGTTTCTTTGATCTTTGCTCAGATTCAAGTGAAATAGAAGAGCTCTTGTCTAATCCGGCCGATTTCATTCTTCTCAATGACCAAGGAAAAAGATTTTGCAGAGAAGATCTAGACGTGCAATCTCTTTACGAAGCCATTCTCCTTCAAAATAATCATGCAGCAGAAATACTAACTTTGGCTCTTGTTCAAGAGAAAAGTAAACATCGGGAATTCAGCCATTCTCTAGAAGCAGTGAATAAATATGCAAAAGCTTGCTGTCTGAAGATTGACGAAGAATTCGGCAAGAATCCCTATTTTTTAAGGGCTCCATTTGAAGTAGTAAAACAAGTCAAAATTTCTCCCAAAATAAGAACTTCCTTAGGAGGACTGCTCATAAATGAAAAAGCACAGGTCTTAAACAGGCAAAGAGAAGTTATCCCTGGACTTTACGCCGCGGGAGAAATCGTCGGCGGAATATTGGGGGAGAAGTCGGCTCCAGGCGAAAGTTTGGCCTCAGCTGCTGTTTTTGCAAGAATTTCTGCGCGTGAAGCATTAAGAACTTGAAATAGAACTTTGTCATTCTTGGTTAGAGGAGAAGATTTAATAGGCTGGCTAGCTTGCGTTGGCTATTCTTTGTTTGGAACGCGGCTCTTCTGGACAATGCAGCTGTTGGGACGCTCCTATCCGAGCGGCGCCCCTCCATCGGAATGCAGGGTCCAGCCCTAAAAAATGCGTCTTAACGGCGAGCGCCGGAAACTGTCCTAGCGGCAGGCTGACGATTTTGATTTCCGTCGCCCTAGATTCTCTGATTCCTTGAGCTTTTTGAGAGCGGCTGAAAGAGGTGTTTAATTTCTTTGCGGCTTCGCGTGTCTCTACCTTGCGAGATTCCAAGATTGAAGACTTGGCCGTTATCCAAAGTTAAAGTTCAAAAAACTTTCATGTTCTCACCTCTCTGTCTCAGGAAAAAGCTCATGGTTACAGATTTGGTAATCCGCCCATCCTGCCTTCGAAATAACTCTTTCGAATATCCTTATCTACACGCAATTCTTTGAAATCAGTCATTGGATAAAGTGTGGCTGAACCGTCTGGCTCCCGATTTGCAATCCAGAGTTCGTCTCTTCTTAATAGTTCTTGGTTGATCAGAAGAGCATTTTGCGTCGTGAAAATTAATTGTTTTCTTGTTTCAGCGCTGCACGAATTTAAGAAGCAATTGAGTAAATGCTCCGTGAGAATTGGATGTAGGCTTCTATCAAACTCGTCAATGAAATAAGTGACTGAGGCGTCTTGTCTTTTCAGGTCCTTCATTGCCGGTAGAAGGTTGAAGAGTCTTTTAATGCCTTCGGACTCATCTTGATAAGGAATAATCACTTCTTTCCCTTGTCGATTCCCATGCACGGCAAGTAGTTTTTGCATATTGAGTCCGTCGGAATTTCTTCCGACTCGATAAGCACCTGACTTCGGATCTCTGTAATACAAGTATTCTCCATCTTGCAGATCCTTACTTAATCGGCTGACATCATAGGGTAATTTTTCTTTGCAATCCTGATACCTGATTTTTGTTATGCCGGTGTCAAGGTTTGAAAAATCTTTCCATTCTTCTGTGTCGTCCTCTGCTAATTTATTAATCGACACCGAGTGTGGGGTAATAATTTTGAGTGAATGTTTGAACCAGTTGAGGACATCCGTTACATGGTCAATTTTTGCCTCTCCCAGTATGCTTAAGGCGGGTTGACTCTTATTCAAGAGAGGTGGGACAAAACGGAGAGATTCAGCGGTAACCTTTTTGGAAAGGGAAGGGCTTGTTTCAAGTTTTGAGCCGGAGCGACAGAATAAAAGATTGCTTGAGGAAGTGTTTATAAAAGCAAGGGATTCGTCGATAATTCTTTGATTCGTAAAAGACAAGAAGTAAGAGTAAACGTACTTTCCAAGCATTAGCTGGATTTCAATTTCACTAGGTTCTTTTCTTAATTTCTCGTTAAACCAAAAGGCATACGGTTTTGAGGAGAAAACTCCTTTCTCCGGTTCCATTAACAAACGTTGAACGAAAGAAACCGCCTTAATAAAATTGGATTTTCCGGAAGCATTTGATCCGAAGATAGCCGCGACGGGAAGAAGCTTGAGGCGAAAACGCTTGCACTCAGCTAAAGTACATCGATTCGCTTGCTCTTTGCCGGCTTCCATTGTGAAAGAGGTCTTTTCCTTAAACGACATCCAATTTTTGATAGATATGGATAAAAGCATTGTGCCTCTGCTGGTGTTTCTACATTTTTAGAGAAAATTTCACGAAATATGTAAAAAATATTAGCAGACTACAATCTTCAATTTAGCTTTCTTAATTTAGAGCTCATCCTCCCTAGGCTCAAGAATTGAGGTTGACTTGTCCTATAACTAAATTTTTATTGGTTTGAATGTCTATTAAAAATGTGTAACCCAGGCAAAACCGGAGGTGTCATTAGTAGATCTTAAATCTTGAATGTTTTTCTGAAGTAATAGCAGAAGAAAGCGCTCACAAGGATTATAGCCATGCCTATCCACTGATGAGGAAGAAGATTTTCGCTCAAGATTGCTTTTGACAGTACAACGACAAACGGCATACCGAGGAAAAGGAAGACAGAGTTAATGAACGGATTTCCATATTGCCAGGCATATGTCTTGGCGACTTGATAGAGAAGGGCAAAAATAACAGACAGCCATATCAGAGGGTCTGTCAGAAGAACATATAAACCAACTCCTCTGTAATAAATCCATAAAGTGCCTGAAAACAGCGTGCATGCCAAAGAAAAATAAAAAGCAACTCTTAACGTCGGTTCCTTTAATGTACCGAGACGTTTTAAAAATAAAGAAGCCGCTCCGGAGACAAGGCCATAGCCGACGGCAATCAGCAAGATATAGAAGGGCATGTTGGTCTTTTGTGGGTTGACCATGGACAAAATGCCTAAAAAGCCTGTTATCACAGGAAGAAGCACAAATAAGGGAAGTCTCTTTTGCTGCCCAAGTAAGAAGGCAAAAAGAAACAGGACAATCCAGAAGGAGGACGTGTAGTTAAAGCATTGCGCAACCGAAGCCGGCAGGCAGGTTATGAGATAGATATTTCCGGCTGCTGTCAGAACACCGCAAACGCACCTGCCTGTCAGCGGCAAAGGATGATTAGAGACAAGAGAGATATTCTTTGCTTTCAATAAAACAAAGAGGAGGATAGTGACGAGCAGATATTTAGAAACCATTAAGTCGTAAAACGCATAACTCTCACCGGCCGCTTTAGTTGTGACCGTCATTAGAGAGAAGAACAGTGAGGCTGTAATAAGCCAAAGGGACTTTGAGTTGTTCACGACTGGGTTCGTTAGAAGCTTCTGACAGAGTCTACAAGGTCTTTGACTGAGTAAGCTTATAAGTTGACAGATGACAATGAGTTAACCGAATGAGTACTTTTGATTAGTAAGGTCAGATTCGAGACTTTAGCTAACTTAAGGTATTAACACAGCCTTTACTGAAATTGATCCTAATATAAATGCTTTGAAAAGCTTATAAGGGAGCGGGCGGTTAACCCACCGCCCGCTCCCCTTAGTGGTTTAAGGTTCTGAGTTGATTATTTGTTCGCAGTGGCTTGTTGTGAGGCTAGACGTCCGAACACGATATTGCCGGTGACAGCATTACCGCCGTAACGGTCTTCGCCGTGCCATTCGCCGACGACTTCACCGCAGGCAAAGAGGTTGGGAATGGGCTTGCCATTTTCATCAAGGACCTGAGTCTTGGTGTTGATATTCAGACCGCCTAAAGTTCCCCCGATTGCAGGGATCACTTCGATGGCATAAAGGTTGCCTTTATTTAAAGCTTCAGGCAGTTCTTTGCGGCCAAAATCTTCGTCCTTGTTGTTTTTCACAAATTCGGCGTATTTTTTCAGTTCCTGGGCAAAAACTTGTTCAGGAAGTCCGACTTTCTTGGCGAGTTCTTCGGGTGTGGCGGCTTCTGTCACAAAACCTAATCGAACATAACCGTTATGAACTTTCTGACGTTTGGCTGCAACGGCATCGTCGTAAATGAGCCAAACTTTTTGTGCCGGCTGGCGAAGCATACTTGCACCGAGTTCATTGCGAGGAGCGTTGTCATTGAAGAAGCGTTTGCCTTGATTGTTGACAAGAATGCCGCCGTTCGTACGGAAAGCAAGCGTCAGCATGATCGAGGTGCCGGCAGCAATGTTCGGATGAACTTGGACACGTTCAAGATGTGTAATCTTGGCGCCGACCGGAGCTGCGAGCTGGAGACCGTCACCATGACTGCCCGGCTGAGCAGAACTTACCATGCCGAAGAACTCGGGATGATATTTAGAAACAAGTGCCCCGTTGTTGGCATAGCTTCCTGTAGCAAGAATGACGGATTTAGCCTTGATTTCATAAAGACCGGAGTTTTTGCCTTTAACTAACACGCCGGTGACATTGCCGTTTGCATCTTTGTTGATTCGAACAACTTGAGAATTGACGCGAACGTCTGCTCCGGATTTTTCAAGTTCTTTCTTCATGACGGCAATCATATAGCGTCCGATACCGCCGCTCTTTGTAAAGTGCATGCGAGGAGCGGAACATCCGCCGTAAACGCCCTTGTCAAGATCGAGGTGACCGCCCATTTCTTCGAACCAGCTCAAAGCCTTGGGGCTGTTTACCGCAAGAATCTCATTGAGCTCAATATTATTTTTATTCTTGCCGACTTTCAGCGTGTCTTTAACAAAGAGTTCCGGACTGTCTTGGATCCCGGCTTCTTTCTGTTGATGAGAGCCCTGAACATTCATGCCGCCGGTAGAAAGAAGAGAGCTGCCGCCGATGATCGGCATTTTTTCGAGAAGAACGGCTTTATGACCGTTTCTTGCTGTCTCTATGGCGGCAGCGATTCCGGCTCCCCCTCCGCCGACGATGACGACGTCAGTGGTTTCTGTTCTGTTTGGTACGGCATCCTTGTATACATCAAGATCCTGGGGTACATAAGGAATCTTCTGGCGACCGAACTTCATATCCATATTAAAAATATGGCAGTTGTTGCAGTACGCAAAACTTGCCTCATGGCCGCCGTGACAAGTAGTACATGAGTTAATGGAAAGGTGTCCGGCATGCGCAGATATGTTTTTGCCTGCGGCTTTATCTTTGCCACCCATCTGTTCGTAACTTCCATGGCACTTAATGCATGAAGAATCGATTTCAGATTGTGTGTCGGAAACTTTCTCGGTTGTATGACAGACGGAGCATTGAGGTGTGGCGCCTATTCTCTGATGATAACCGGCGAGATAGTCGGCATGTTTTCCAGAAGCGTAGACAGATTGAGCAGAGGCAGCATCCAGGCCTTCCGCAAAGCAGAGACCGGAAGCCGTTAAGCTTGCTGCGAGTATTGTTGTTTCTATTATTTTCTTAAGCATAAAGCTCTCCTTGGGTGAATGGGAGAAACAGTTCAAGACAAGAAAGACTGTCTTGCTTATTGAATATAATTCGACAACAATCAATTGAAAATTGATATTAATTCAACACATCTTGAGTTGAATTCAAGTTCTTTGCTTTGTAAGCGCAACCTTGAATTTTTTCAAAAAAACACCCCAGGCCTCATCTTCGTTTATGCTTTTCTTTTTAATAAAGGCCATCACTCGCCCGGGTAAGGGAGATTGCATCGGGAGCTCCTTGAAACTTGAATCCTCTTTTCGAAGTATGTCCAACAATCTGAACTTCTCATGAGATTTGGCCTCAAGTCCCAATTTATTTTCTAACTTCT
>OWIT01001250.1_pt1 | contig 10933 bp, 8 predicted proteins | sample 1732681 | NCBI WGS metagenome assembly OWIT01 (sample SAMN05065741, study PRJEB22554) | human gut metagenome | biome: ENVO:2100002; feature: ENVO:00000062; material: ENVO:00002003 | host: Homo sapiens | place: USA | reverse complement strand
GAATTATAAAGATTAACATCGAGGAGGAAATGAAGTCATCGTACATTGACTACTCCATGTCGGTCATCGTTTCACGTGCCCTTCCGGATGTTAGAGATGGATTTAAGCCTGTTCACCGTAGAATTTTATACGGAATGATGGAATTGGGCAATACTTCAGACAAACCTTATAAGAAATCAGCCAGAATTGTGGGTGAGGTACTCGGTAAGTACCATCCTCATGGAGATTCTTCTGTTTATTTTGCAATGGTGCGTATGGCTCAGGAATGGGCAATGCGTTATCCTTTGGTAGATGGACAGGGGAACTTTGGTTCTGTAGACGGTGATAGCCCTGCTGCTATGCGTTATACAGAAGCTCGTCTTAATAAGTTGGGTGAAGCAATGATGGATGACCTGTATAAGGAAACCGTCGATTTTGAGCCTAACTTTGATAATACGCTGGTAGAACCTAAAGTTATGCCGACACGTATCCCGAATCTTCTGGTGAACGGAGCATCCGGTATCGCTGTAGGTATGGCTACCAATATGCCTCCTCATAATCTTTCGGAAGTAATTGAAGCATGTGAAGCATATATTGATAATCCGGAAATTACAGTAGAAGAACTGATGGAATTTGTCAAAGCACCAGATTTCCCTACTGGCGGGTTTATATATGGTGTGAGTGGTGTACGCGAGGCATATTTGACTGGACGGGGACGTGTAATTATGCGTGCGAAAGCCGAAATCGAAAGCGGACAGACACATGATAAGATCGTAATAACCGAGATTCCTTATAATGTAAATAAGGCCGAACTGATTAAGTATATAGCTGATCTTGTAAATGATAAGAAAATAGAAGGTATCTCAAATGCCAACGATGAGTCTGACCGTGACGGTATGCGTATTGTTATTGACATCAAACGTGATGCAAATGCAAGTGTAGTGTTGAACAAACTCTATAAAATGACAGCTTTGCAGACATCTTTTGGCGTAAATAATGTTGCTTTGGTTCATGGACGTCCAAAGACGTTGAATCTGAGAGATTTAATTAAATATTTCATCGAACATAGACACGAAGTTGTTATTCGTCGTACTCAGTTCGATCTTCGTAAAGCGAAAGAACGCGCGCACATTCTTGAAGGTTTGATTATCGCTTCGGATAATATTGATGAAGTAATTCGTATCATTCGTGCAGCAAAAACTCCTAATGACGCTATAGCAGGCTTGATTGAGCGATTCAACCTGACAGAAATTCAGTCTCGCGCAATTGTAGAAATGCGTTTGCGTCAATTGACAGGTCTGATGCAGGATCAGCTTCATGCGGAATACGAAGAAATAATGAAGCAGATAGCTTATTTGGAAAGTATTTTGGCTGATGATGAAGTATGCCGTCAGGTAATGAAAGATGAATTGTTGGAAGTTAAAACGAAATATGGAGATGAACGTCGTTCTGAAATCGTTTATTCTTCAGAAGAGTTCAATCCGGAAGACTTCTATGCAGATGATCAGATGATTATTACAATTTCTCATATGGGTTATATCAAACGTACTCCGTTGACTGAATTCCGTGCACAAAATCGTGGTGGTGTAGGTTCGAAAGGTACGGAGACCCGTGATGAAGACTTTGTAGAACATATTTATCCTGCTACCATGCACAATACGATGATGTTCTTTACACAAAAAGGCAAGTGCTATTGGCTGAAAGTATATGAAATACCTGAGGGAACGAAGAATTCTAAGGGACGTGCTATTCAGAATTTGTTGAATATTGACTCGGACGATAATGTAACTGCATACTTGCGTGTGAAGAGTTTGGAAGATTCTGAGTTTATTAATAGCCATTATGTATTGTTCTGTACTAAGAAAGGGGTAATAAAGAAGACATTACTAGAACAGTATTCTCGTCCTCGTCAGAATGGTGTAAATGCCATAACTATCCGTGAAGATGACAGTGTTATTGAAGTTCGTATGACGAATGGAAACAATGAAATCATCATTGCCAATCGTAATGGACGTGCAATTCGTTTCCATGAAGCAGCAGTTCGTGTAATGGGACGTACAGCAACAGGTGTACGCGGTATTACATTGGATAATGATGGCCAGGATGAAGTAGTAGGAATGATTTGTATCAAAGATTTGAAGACAGAATCTGTGATGGTAGTTTCCGAACAAGGATATGGCAAACGTTCTGAAATAGAAGACTATCGTAAGACGAACCGTGGTGGTAAGGGTGTGAAGACCATGAATATTACCGAAAAAACAGGTAAGTTGGTAACAATCAAGTCAGTAACTGATGAAAATGACTTGATGATTATCAATAAGTCTGGTATCACTATTCGTTTGAAAGTGGCTGATGTTCGTATTATGGGCCGTGCTACTCAAGGTGTCCGTCTGATAAATTTAGAAAAACGTAACGACCAGATTGGTTCGGTATGTAAGGTTATGACAGAAAGTCTTGAAGATGAAATTCCGGCAGAAGAAGCAGAAGGAACAATTGTGAGTGATCCGAATGCTGATGCTCCTGATATTGATGATGTAGCAGACGTAAATGAAAACGAAAGCAACAACGAAATCGAGGAATAGACATAATATTAATAATTAATCAAACAACAATCATGAAAAGAGTATTATTTTCGATGGTTTTATTGATGGCTGTTAGCTTCTCATTCGCACAGATGAAAAATGTGAAAGAAGCAAAGAGTATGGCTAATGACGTAAAACCTAATTTTAAGCAGGCTGAGCAGCTTATTAAAGAAGCTATGAAGAATCCTGAAACGAAGGATCTTGCTGACACATGGGACGTTGCTGGATTTATTCAGAGACGTATCAACGAAGAGCAAATGAAAAATGCTTTTTTGAAAAAACCGTATGATACATTGAAAGTGTATAATAGTATTCTGAAAATGTATGAGTACTATACTAAGTGTGATGAATTAGCGGAAATACCTAATGAAAAGGGAAAAGTTAAAAACAAATACCGGAAAGCAAATGCTTCAAGTATGTTGGCTGAACGTCCTAATTTGATTAATGGTGGTATTCAGTATTTTAACTTGGATAAGAATAAAGAAGCCTTGAAATTCTTTGCAACATATGTTGAATCAGCTTCGTATCCGATGCTAGCTGATAAAGAATTGGCTAAGAATGATACTCTTATCCCACAAATTGCATATTATGCTACATTGGCTGCTGATAGGGTAGGTGATAAAGATGCTATTATTAAATATGCCCCAATGGCTTTATCTGATAAGGACGGAGGTAAATTTGCAATGCAATTGATGGCTGATGCCTATAAAGCTAAAGGTGATACTGCTGCTTGGATTAAATCTTTGGAAGAGGGTATCCTAAAGTTCCCTGGAAATGATTATTTCTTTGCTAATTTGGTTGATTATTATAATAGCTCTAATCAAGCTTCAAAAGCTATGGAGTTTGCTGACAGAATGTTATCTAATGATCCGAACAATAAGTTGTATTTGTATGTAAAAGCATATCTTTATCATAATATGAAAGAGTATGATAATGCAATCGAATACTACAAGAAAGCTATTGCTGCTGATCCGGAATATGCAGAAGCATACTCTAATGTAGGCTTGGTATATTTGATGAAAGCACAGGATTATGCTGATAAAGCAACAACAGATATCAATGATCCTAAATATGCTGAAGCACAGGCTGTAGTTAAGAAATTCTACGAAGAAGCTAAACCATTCTATGAAAAAGCTAGAGCTTTGAAACCTGATCAACAAGATTTATGGTTACAAGGTCTTTATAGAGTTTACTATAACTTGAACATGGGACCTGAATTTGAAGAAATCGATAAACTGATGAAGTAATATCGTTTTCAGGAAAATTATAAGTCTGAAAAATATGGGAAGGTTGCTAGAAATAGTAACCTTCTTTTTTTCGTATAATTCATATTGAGGAGAGATAATCAAAAAATACATATGTATTTTTCTTCAATTGATAAAAATTAAAAAGGAGCAATATAATAACATTGCTCCTTTTTAATTAAACATAATATTGATTATTCCATAATCGTAAATGCCCGTTTTTTGCTTGATCTGATCAGCTATTAATAATAAGTAATGGCGTATCAGAATGAAAAATCATTTTTCTAGCAATACTTGGATTAAATAACCGAGCAAATATATTCCTTTTGTAAGAAGTCAAAGTGATTATATCTATTTGATTATCTTTGATATACTGATCAAGCCCTTTTAGCAAATTATCGTTCATTACTACATCATAATGAATTTCAAGCCCTGGATATTGCTTGTGAAAATATTCTTTTATACCTGCTAGTTTTATTTCATTCCAGGTATCTTTGGAATCAGTAAGATGTATTAAAGATACAGAAAAATGGAATGATTTCCAAGTATTAAAGAATGCTTCGAAAGCAATTAAATCTCTTTGATCAAAATTGGTAATAAAGGCGATCCGTTTTACTTCACTAAACTGTTTAAATGGTGTGTTTTCGGGAATGGCCAGTACAGCTGTGCGGCTTCTATCAATAACTTCAGCAGTTACACTGCCAATCAAATCGATATCTTTCTGATTCTTTCCCCGAGTCCCCATGATGATAACCATAGGACGCTGTTCCTTAGCATATCTTAAGATTTCTTCTTCTGGAATACCTTCACGTAAGATACAGCTATATTTAATATTGGGAAAATCACCCGATGTGACTTTTTCTTTTATCTTTTCTGATAAGGCATTGAGGTCAGAATGAACTTTCTGAATAATCGTTTTTACGGATTCTTCATCTCCAATCTGGTAATTGAAAACATCTCCATATGGTAATGATGAAGCATATATAGGCGTAAAATAGACGTGCAACAAAATGACTTCAGCATTTTCTGTTTTTGCTAGGTTAAATGCAAATTCACACGCTTTCATCGAATAATTAGAGAAGTCAACGGGAATTAAAATCTTATTTGACTTATTTTCTGTTTTGGGCTCCTTCTCTCCCACTATACTTTCAGACAGCCATGTAGAACTTTCTGTTATTTTCAAAGCACGTGGCAGATCGCTTTCCTTTATGCGTAAACGCACCCCCGAAGAAACAACCGGTTGTATTTGATTTACGTTATGAATGTATGTTTCTATACCTTCATTTTCCAAGACATTCTTTAAGATCTGCGCTTTAGTGTATGTCAGAATGGCTAGGGTTACTAATTTGTCTTCCATAAATGTACATTTTATAAGGTGAAAACAAATAAGAAATCCCAATTGTTTGATTCAATTGGGATTCAGTTTGTTATATTTTAAACTTGCACAGATTCGGTAGCCTGTTCTTTTTGCATACTCATATTCAATTCATCTAGGATTTTTAAAGCCCGATCAAGAACGGTCGTATCATCCAACATTACAAGCCCACCATCTGGACCGGGCTCAAGATGTATTCCGACACTTTTTCCCTCCTTGAAATTGTGTCCTCCGAAAAAGTTTCGCACTGTATCTACGTGCAAACCAAGTTCGTCTGCTATTCTATGCATGCTACCGCTAGGCAATGAATCTTTAATTTTACGAAGTTCATTAAACGTTATTGTTCTCATGTCTCATAAATTTAATGGTTAATACTATGTGATTTTTTTATCACGCTATAAACTTAAGCAAAAAAAAAGATAAAACAAATTATTTGCTTATCTTTTTTTCTTAATTTATAAAATCTATTATTATTGTTTATATCGCTTCAATGGCAGAAGCTGGTACCCATCCAACTTTTCCATCTTCTAATCGAATTTCTTTCCATTCTTTCATTGAATCATCTTTAATACTTACTTTTCTCCCTTCATGAAGAATAAATAAGCTAGTACCACTTTCGCTTGGAGTACTACGAACAGTAACACTTGGATTCATCACTATTGCTTCGTTTCTGATTACTAAATGCTCTTTTTGTTCAGAAGCAAACAGATTGGCACATATAGTAATGATTAAAAAGATGATTCCTGAGATGAATCCAGTTTTTTTCCATAATATCTGCTTTGAAAAGATGAAAAAATAGAGAGCTACAATTAATAAAATGAAAGAGATAATTCCTAATGTAGCCCAAGCATCTACACTCATACTATTTATCAACGACTTGATCCATGAAACAAAAAAGATCTCAGGAATAGCTTCCACCTTGTCTATTGTTTTTGCACGCGCTACTTCAAGGTTAGCACGAATATCACTATTGCCGGGTTGTAGTAGTAAGGCACGTTCGTAATTAAGAACAGCTTTGGCTATTTCTCCTATCTTATAGTAGCTATTTCCTAAATTATAGTACACTTCAGCCGCTTCTCCATTTTTGAGCAGTGCTTCGTAGATTTGAATGGCTGCGGTATAATCTTCTTTTATATATGCAGAATCCCCTTCCGTTTTCGTAACATTGTCCAATGTGTTATTGGAGAACATAGTGGTACTTGCTGCATGGATGGAATCTCCTTCATTCACTTGCTTGGAATCAACATTCAGTGAATCCTGTCCAAAACAAGTGATTGACATTGACATTAATATAAAAAATAATATTTTTCTCATGACATAATCTCTTCTAGGTTAATGTTTAATTGAATTCTCCATTTTGCTTATCACCTCTATTGAAGATGCATAAACCTTGTCCATAGCTTGACTTTCGTCTCCCGGAGCGAAACGGGCAAATTCACAATCATTTAGTGCATTCAAGAAATCCTTGATTAATTCCTCGCTTACTCCGTGATTTCTCAATTTTTCTTCTATATTGTCCTTGGACAAACGAGATACAGGAATATTTAATTTGTCACTAATATATCCCCATAAAGCTTTCAATACTTCATCATAAAAAGCATCTTTTTTATTTTCAGAAAGCAGTTTTCCTGCTAATTTCATACGTTTGGTAGCCACTTTGTTGGCTTTTTTGGTTCGTACTTTAGCGACATTCGCATTTTCAGCAGCTTGCTTGCGATAGATGATAAAGAATATTATAAAGGCAAGAGCCGGAATAATATAGAAAAGCCAATAAGACATGGAACCGTAGAAGAAACTTCCTTTAGGTTGGAGAGTTACTTCATTCTGTTTGATGTAACGAATATCTTCACCTAATACTTTTAAGTCTTCCTTGTTGGTAAAGTTCGCAATTACCTGGTCGGCATTTCCTGCACCTTTTTCAATATTCACTACATATTCTTCTGTTTTCAGAGTTTTGTATGATTTGGAACGAATGTCAAAATAACTAAAAGATACCCCTGGAATCTTATATGTGCCGGCATGTCTAGGGATAGCTAAGTATTCAATTACTCTGTTACCTGTAAGTCCTTCCCGAGTTAATCTAACTTGATTGTCTACTTTAGGATCATATACTTCAAAATCTTCCGGGAATTTTATTTCCGGATTAGAAATTAACTTCAAATTTCCTGTACCGGAAATCACTAACTTAATAGTGATAGCATCATTGGTTTTTAATTCTTTACTATTAATAGAAGAAGAAACTGTAAACTCTCCTACTCCGCCTGAGAAATCAGCCGGTTTACCAGCCGGAAGCGGACTTACATTTATTGCTATCTTAGGGGTAGCAATAGATTTTTTAATTTCTATAACGTTACTTCCTCCATTAAAGAATGCATCAAAAGGGTCATCCGATTGTACTGGTTTGCCTATAGTCATTTGGAATTGTGCCGGATCTATGTACAATTTTCCGGATTGTTGAGGGAATAGCACAAACTGACGATAGACAGTTGTATAATAATTACGTCCACGATAATGTTCCGGAGTCCATCTGGCATTTGTTGTCATTTCAATCTCTTGTGAATGAAAGCCTTTGAAATCGGGTAACTTTGCATTATTCAATTGCAAATTAGACTCTCTGGTATAAATTTTATAAGTCAAGACAAATGCCTCCTGCTCAAATACATTCGTTTTACTAGCCGTCGCAGTAATAAATAGATCCTGATCGGATACACTCGTACCGGAAGAGGAATGGGCGGAAGAACCTCCTTGTCCACCATTGCTGTTCTGGTCTTGTGGTAAAACCTTGATTTTTACGGAGTTTGATACCATTTGGTTACCATCGGCCACAATTGAAGCACCGCCGATTGTGTATTCACCGGCAGTATTGGCCATCAATATATACGTAAATGTAATACTACTCGTAGATGTTACATTACCATTTACAATCTGAGTACTACTTTGTTGTGAACGGCTTGGTCCCATCAACACATCAAATCCTTTGATTGATGGGGCTCGGAAATCTTTTACTTTTTGTGTAGTTACGGTATAAGATAGTCTGAATTGATCGCCTACTACTACTGCGTCAGGAGCAGAAGCAGTAAAAGACACTTTATCGGCAAATGCCTGAGTGCTATATGCTATCAATGCTATCAATATGATAATCAGTTTCTTCATTGCTTATGAAATTTATATCGTCAACTTTATATTACCAATCTTTTTCCAAACGACCACCTTGCATAACCTGCTGTTGCTTCTTTACTTTATCCTGTACGTCTTTCTCATCTTGCATCACAGAATTAAGCAATTGTTCAGCGTTCTCTTTTGACATCTGATTCTTTTGTTTCTCAGATTTTGGAGGTTGTTGTTGATCCTTCTTTTGGTCTTGCTTCTGATCGTTCTGTTTATCTTTGTTCTGGTCTTGTTTCTGATCTTGCTTTTGCTGATCTTTATTTTGATCCTGGTTTTGATCCTGATTTTGTTGATTTTGCTGTTGGTCTTTCAACATTTTTTGTGCAAGAGCCAAATTATACCGAGTCTCATCGTCAGCAGGATTATTGCGTAAAGACATCTTATAAGCATCCACAGCCTTTGCATAATCTTTACCGGCTTGAAGAAGTACGCCCATGTTATGATATATATGAGCCAACTTCATCTTATCCTTCTCAATATTGCTGGCCGATACATATTGCTCCATAGCTTCCTGCATTTTCTGCTGTTGTGAGAGTGTATTTCCTAAATTATACATAGATACTGTAGATTTAGGATTCACCTCCAAAGCTTTCCGATAATTCACTTCGGCATCCACAAACACACTGTCATTAAACAGGCGGTTTCCTTTGCGGATATAGTCACGTTCTGCTTTCTGAGCTGATACAAAGGCGGCTGACAGCAGAAACACAGCGAATAGAATATATTTACTTTTTAACATGCGCATAACTACTTCTTATTAGAAAACAGATGAACGTTCTTAAATAAAGGATTCTTGCGATCTAAAATTAATATTTCCGCTAATAACAATAATAGAATAATCCAGGCAATAGCTTGGAACTGTTCATTAAACTCCGTATATACCTTAGATTCTACATCAGATTTTGCCATCTTATTGACTTCCTGATTGATTGCTTTTTGAGCTGAGTTAGAATTATCTACTCGTACATAGATACCTTTTCCTTCTTTGGCAATCTCCTGACACATTGCTTCATTTAAGCGGGTAACAATCACATTACCCTCACGGTCACGTCGATAATCGTTGGTACCTTCTGCCGGGATAGGAGCGCCATCGGGCATACCTACTCCCAACACATTAACCTGGATACCTTTTTCGGCAGCAGCTTTTGCCGCTTCAACAGCACCACCTTCATGATTTTCACCGTCAGTAATTACGATAATGGCGCGTCCTACTCCTTCTTGTGGAGTAAAGCTACGTGCAGCCAAATTAATCGCTTCTCCAATAGCCGTACCTTGCTTGGATATCAATGAAGGATTGATAGATTCCAGAAACATTTTAGCGGAAATGTAATCACTGGTAATCGGTAGTTGAGTGAAAGCGTCACCGGCAAATACAATCATTCCCACTTTGTCATTGTCAAGCTCATCCACCAATCTGGATATCAGTCTTTTGGCTTTCTCCAAACGGCTGGGTTGTACATCCTGAGCGAGCATAGAATTTGAAATATCCAGTGCAATGATGACTTCCACGCCTTTACGTTTTACTGTTTCCAGTTTGGAACCAAACTGAGGACGTGCCAATAATACTGAAAACAAACCGATAGCGGCAAAAAGTATCCAGAATTTTACATCCGGGCGATATTTGGATACATCGGGCATTAACTGCGCCAATAAAACCGGATCTCCAAAACGTCGGATATTCTTTCTTCTCTTGTAGTTGGAATACAAGTAGAAAGCTGCTAAAAAAGGTAATAGCAGCAATAAGTATAAATATGTAGGTTCTCCAAATCGAAACATCTTTCTTAACTATTTTACGATTGACTAATTACGGTTGACCACCTTATGGAATCTTCTTCAGTATAGAATTACGCAATAATACCTCCAATAGAACACAAAGGAAAGCAGCTAGTGCGAACCAGTGATATTCCTCATCCCGTTTGCTATACTCTTTTACATTCAGCTTAGTCTTTTCCAGTTTATCAATTTCTTCGTACACCTCTTTCAGTTTCGAATTACTTGTAGCCCGGAAGTAATTACCGTCCGTAGTACCTGCGATTTGCGTCAATGTTTTCTCATCAATTTCAACAGGCATACTAACATATTGTACAGTATTTCCGACCGGATAAGGATAAGGCGCCATTCCATTCGTACCAACCCCGATGGTGTACACACGAATTCCAAAGCTTTTTGCTATTTCAGCAGCCGTCATAGGAGAAATATCACCTTTATTGTTAGTACCGTCTGTCAGCAAAATAATGACTTTAGATTTTGCTTTACTGTCTTTCAGTCGAGTTACAGCATTTGCTATTCCCATGCCTACGGCAGTACCATCTTCAATAAGACCGCATTTGATATTGTGAATCATATCTAACAATACAGCATGATCCACAGTCAACGGGCATTGAGTAAAACTCTCACCGGCAAATAAAGTAATACCTATATTATCATTAGGACGTCCGTTGATAAACTCTGCCGCTACATCTTTGGCTGCTTCCAATCTATTGGGCTTTAAGTCTTCGGCCAACATACTGGTAGAAACGTCGACAGCCAGCATTATATCCTGTCTCTTATACACATCTCCGAGCCCACGAGACTACGCTGCATCT
>OWIT01001246.1_pt1 | contig 10996 bp, 9 predicted proteins | sample 1732681 | NCBI WGS metagenome assembly OWIT01 (sample SAMN05065741, study PRJEB22554) | human gut metagenome | biome: ENVO:2100002; feature: ENVO:00000062; material: ENVO:00002003 | host: Homo sapiens | place: USA | reverse complement strand
ACAAGGCTATTCGTCGGCAGCGTCAGATGTGTATAAGAGACAGGCGAGGCAAAACGAGCAGCCAATGCAGGAAGTTGGCATTGTGGGAGGCAAACCGTTCCTCTCCCCTGCCGAAGCCGCTACCCTTTTAGGTATCAGTCGTGCCACCATCTACCGACACATGGCTACCGGTATCATTCGGGCGTTGCAACTTCGTGGGCGTACCATCATACGCAAATCCGACATTGAAAAGATGTTCGACAATGCGCCCGACTACAAGAAACGCAGCTATGGACGGAAGCAGACCGTCCTCTATTACACCACGAATGAGATTTTGGAGAAATACCAAATCCAGAAGAAAACCCTGTACCGTCGCTGCAGACTATACAACATCCCAAAGGTTGCAGAAGGTAGCCGTGTGTTCTACAACCGCACCCTCATAGACAAGTATTTTGCCGACCTTGCCGAAGAAATCAATCTGGACTGTTATTACACACCGGAGCAGGTCATGGGAAAATACGGTATGAGCCGTAATGCCGTTGTCACCTTTGCCCTGCGGCACAATATTCCCCGAATCAACCGCCACCACGAGGTGTATTATTCCCGTGCCCATATAGACGCTATCAAAGAAAAGCAGGACAAGTTGAATCCTGACTATTATACCTATTCGGAAATCACCGAGAAATACGGGCTTACCAAGATAAACATCAGCTACTATGTCAACAAATACGATATAACGAGGTTCAAACAAGGAAGCCGGACTATGGTATTGCGCACCGAATTTGACAAGGTATATCGTGAACACCGGAACGGTACATATACACCCAAGAAGCGCGAAAGCAAATCCGGCCAGCAGGAGCAGAAAGAACCTTTTACAATCCCCGACGGATATTATTCGTCAGAACAGATTGCAGTCACATATCAGATGACCAAGAAAACTATTTGCAGGCTGTGCCGTGAAAACGACATTCCTAAAATCAGTCACGGAGGATTCAACTACTATGAACAGTTGGCAGTAAACCGTTTCTTCGTCAAATATAAGGCAGCTGACAATATCAAAGAATGGATTGGCGCAGAACAGATGGAAGAAATATACGACATGAGCAAAGATGCCAGATGCTCGTTTGTGCATCGCCACAAAATCCCCTCCCGTGTAGTTTACGGCAAGGTTCAATACTCCAAAGACCATATCGACACTATCAAGAACGGAGGTTTCGACCAACGCGAAAAGTATTACAGCGTAGCCGAGGCGATGGAAAAATATGGTTTGCGCAGAGATGATGTCTATAACTATGCACGCTATAACAACATCCGAAAAATGCACCACGGCAAATCCATGTTCCTGCTGAAAGAGGATTTTGACAAGGTGATGGCTGAAAAATCCGTCACCTGAAAAATTATTCCATACAGACAGGAAAATTACTCCTGACGATTATAGGTCTGTATAGAACCATTTCGTTGGTTTGCAGCAAATTATTAACAACAATATAATATAGTAGAGTATGCACGAATGTAAAACTGTAACATTGAGGACAAGACCTCTAAAGAACAAAATGTTGTCATTCTATCTGGATTATTATCCGGGATATAGAGACAAGGAAACGATGAAAGTAATCCGTCACGAGTCGCTTGGCATTTATATCTATGCCAACCCGAAGAACAAACGTGAGCAGAATTTCAACGATGTAATGACCGAGAAAGCCGAAGCCATCCGTTGCCGTAGGTTTGAATCGGTTGTAAATGAACGCTATGATTTCTTCGACAGGTACAAACTAAAGGGTGATTTCTTGGAGTACTATCGCCAGCAGCTCCGCAAGCACGACCAGAAATGGGAGTTCGTCTATCTCCATTTCAAGAACTTCGTACACGGCAAATGCACTTTTGAAGAGATTGACATCGACCTGTGCAACAAGTTTCGGGAATATCTGCTGAGCGCCAAGAAACTAAGACGCAACGGACGTATCACACGAAACTCAGCATCAGGATACTGGTCTACTTTCAGAGGATTCTTGAAAATACTATATCGTAATGGGATGATAAAGACCAATGTCAATGACTTCTTGGAAAAGATTGAAACAGAAGACACTATGAAAGAAGCTTTATCTGTTGAAGAATTGTACCAGTTAGCTGAAACGCCATGTAAAAAGCCTATTGTGAAAATCGCATCGCTGTTTTCCTGTATGACCAGCTTGCGCATCAGCGACATCCTAGCCCTGCGCTGGGAAGACATAGTGGACTACTCTGCCGGAGGGAAATGTGTGCATATCATCACACAGAAAAACAAAGCGGAAGACATCATTCCCATCAGCGAGGAGGCATTAGGGCTGATAGGATACAGTTCTGAGAAGAAAGGTCTGGTATTCAAGGAACTTATGCGTAGTTGGACACAAGTACCAATGAAAGAGTGGATTCGTTCTGCCGGAATAACCAAGAACATAACATTCCATTCATATCGGAGAACATTCGCAACCCTCCAAGGTGCTGCCGGTACAGACATCCGTACCATACAAAGCTTGATGGCGCACAAAAGCATCACCACCACGATGCGTTACATGAAAGTCGTGGACAGCAACAAGCGTGAAGCCAGCAAGAAAATCACTTTGACACGCAAGGGTTGAACTCCCCTATTTTGCCCCATTACATAGTCTTAGAGTATGATTTTCGAGAGATTATCATACTCTAAGACTATATTTTCTTAAAAATTGACCGATTTACTGCACTTATTTATAACTATCTGGAAATGTGCTTATAACTTTGCACTATCATTTCATCTAAACAACAATAGATTATGACAGATAGTATTCAAATTCACAGAAAAAAGGCAAGTTTCATACTTGCGGTAAGCGTTACTTCATACTCGGTAATCGCCACTTATCTTTACAACTGCCATCAAATAAACCTGATGGAATATACCACACCTATTATATTGAGTATTGTGATCTTAACTCTTTCATGTGCGTTCTCTCAAAGATTTTTCTATCGCTACCTTATCAAGAATAACGTATGTATTTCTTTTGGCAAGCAAAAAGAATCCATCCCACCTGAAATCACGCAGCCATCTGATACCATTACCGCGGAAGTAGAAGTTATAGAAGTGCCGACAGCAAGGAATGATTACACAGATGGTTATGACGAACGCATAGCTGAAATAGAACGGGAAAAGGCAGAGCAGCAAGCTGACATTATGCGTGTTATGCACGAATATACCACATATAGTATGGCTGAGTTCCTTTCAAAAGACGACCTTATTACACTTCACGAAAACATAGAGTGCTTTGCCCATGGGCAATGTGATTTATACAAGTCCATACGTTCCAAATTCGACAACCCATTAAACACTCTCGATATACGGCATTTTGTATGGAATATCGGTATAAGGTTGAATATCTCGGTGGAAAAATGCGCAGAATTCATAAAAACCATATTCCCACACGAATTGAAAAATGCTACTCTGTTTTATTTATCAAAAAATCTACGGACTACAGGTATTTGTAAAATCCCACTTGATATTCCCCTAAAAGGAGAGTATTATTTCAATTGCCTCAAAAAAGCAGACGATGAGACAGCTGGTTCTGACCGACTGAAATGATTCCGTCGCTGACGGGAAAATTACCCTCTGCTGACGAAGGTCTGCATAGGATCATTGTGTTGGTTTGCAGCATGTTTAACAAATAAAACATTTGAATCATGTCTAAGAATCAATTCACATTCAATGACCTTCCCGAAGTGCTGGGAGAGTTATGCGACCGAATTGCAAGTATGGAAAGTCTGCTGACAGAGAAACTTTCCAAGCAGAACGAGGTCAAGGAGAACACGCACGTCCCCATGACCGTGCAGGAGGCTTGCGCCTATCTCAAAATGCCGCTATCGACCTTTTATTACAAAGTTAAAAAGGACGATATTCCGGTTATAAAACAAGGCAAGCACCTCTACATCTATCGTGATGAGCTGGATAAATGGTTGGAGTCGTCCCGTAAGACCGTTATTCCGCAAAGTTTCGAGGAAGAGAATGATGCGCTGCTCGCTTCCCATCGTCGTAAACCAAACAATAAAAATTGGTAAGCTATGGAGAAGACGAACAATAACATTCCGACAGCCGAGGAACTGGCTATTTACATAAAGGAGGCTACCGTGAGCGTAACCAACACATATGAACAGTCGCCTGTGGTGTTGATGGTGGATAACTCCATTATCGGAACATTGGGCAACTTCAGTGCATCCATCGGTAAAGCCAAAAGCAAGAAGACTTTCAATGTTTCAGCCATTGCCGCTTCCGCATTGGCCAATGGCACAGTACTCCATTACCGTTCATCGTTCCCGGAAAATAAACGGACGATATTGTATATCGACACCGAACAAGGAGAGCCTCATTGCCAAAAGGTGCTACAACGCATTCTATGTTTGGCCGGATTACCAAAGGATGCCGATTCTGACAATCTGATTATGTTAGGTCTGCGCAAATATTCTCCCGAAATGAGGCTTGCAATAGTCGAACAGGCCATTGGCACAATTCCGAATTTGGGTCTGGTCATTATAGATGGCATCAGGGATTTTATGTATGACATCAATTCTCCGAATGAAGCCACCAATATAATCTCCAAATTCATGCAGTGGACGGATGACAGGCAAATCCATATTCATACCGTCTTGCATCAGAACAAGAATGATGAACATGCCCGTGGTCACATCGGCACGGAACTCAACAACAAAGCGGAAACCATCATGCAGATCGAAGTGGATAAAGAGGACAAGACTGTAAGCGTGGTCGAAGCCGTCCATATCCGTGACCGTGAGTTTGAGCCTTTCGCTTTCCGCATAAACGAGGAAGCCATACCCGAACTGGTAGAGTCCTATCTGCCCAAAGAGAAAAAGATCGGACGACCAACCAAAGAGCCGTTTGAACCGTACAAGGAAATCCCTGAGAATGTACATCAGGCTGCGTTGGATGCCGCCTTTGCAAACGGCAACATCAGCAACTACAATGACTATCTGGAACGACTGAAAATAGGGTATGGATTGCAAGACGTAAATCTCGGTCACAACAAAGCGGTCAAGGTCGCTACTTTTCTCAGAAACAAACGCATGGTAATAAAAGTGGGGAAAGAGTATCAAATCAACCCCGAATACCATTACTAAGTTTGACTTTACTTTATTATCGGGGCATACATATAAGGATAAAGCAAAGTTGTGAAGATAGTAGTTGAAAACATTCATTCTCTCCCCTCTTTTAGAGATGTATCTTATACCATCCGGATGCCAGTTCGCTATGTACATCCGATATGGTTTGCCGGAAAGTATCAACAGGTAACTGTTGCGAGATATGCCAAGGTATAACCTCACTACGTTACGGTTGTACATTGGCGCTCTCGCCGGCTCATAGACTCCGCCGGTGCGGTACTCGCAAGCTCGCACCTATTCACCATTATAGAACTATTTATATGAAAGAAAATATTGAAAATTCATCCAGTTCCTCTGACGAGACAAGAAGCGTCTTTATCGGAGCTAAAGTCACTCCCAGCCAGAAAGAACATATAAAATCACTGGCCGAACAATGCGGCATGACCGTAAGTGACTACATATTATCACGCGCGTATAACTTCAAACCCAAAGCAAGACTCACGAGAAAAGAAGCTGCTCTGTTGCAGAATCTGGACGATTGTCGGTCAGACCTCGTAAAATATACATCTGCACTTCATGGAATGTCCACAAAGCAACGCATGATAATGTTCAATCAGATTCCGTTCATGGTCGGTTGGCTTAAGGAGCTTGGCAATGTAGCCGAAAGTGTCTGCCAGTTCTTGAATGCTGCAAAAGAGAAGAACAACATTCCGTCTAACCCTAAATCCAAAGAAGAATGATTGCAAAAGCCAAAGCAATATCGCACGGAATAAACGACCTCCGTTATATTACCGGAGAATCACAGCACAAGAAACATCCGGAGAAAATCTATCGAGTAGTGGACAATCTGTTACCCTCTCAACCAGACGCTATGGGGATATGGAACTCCATGCAGTTGACCTTATCCCAATATCGGCCTATAAAGAATTCTGTAATCAGAATCGAGTTGAGCCCATCGCCCGAACATACCCAATTCTATGACATTGAAGATTGGCAAACACTTTGGCAGGAATTCGCCGAGGAGTTCGACAGACAAGTGATTACTGGCAAGAACGGAAAAGTCCGTTCCTGTCCGACCAATTTGGCGGGCAGCAAATACTCAGTTTGGTTGCATACGGAATCCAAAGGCGAAGTCCCTCACCTCCATGCTGCGATTTGCCGTTTGGATGAAGATGGCAATATCAACAACGACCATAACATTCATCTTCGTGCACAACGTGCAGCCGAGCGAGTGGCAAAGAAACGAGGCTGGACAACTGCAGCGCAAATCCGAAATTGGAACATTCCACAAGTGAACCGGGACTGTATGGAGGTGTTGAAAGCAATGCCATCATGGTCATGGGATGAATACAAGAGTGCTCTTATACGGAAAGGTTATACCGTCCATGAAAGAGAGGACAAGAAGGGTATTCTTCGTGGATATGCACTCGTGCATGGGAATACCAAATACAAGGCTTCCGAATTGGGAGTCGGCAGGAACCTAATGGTCTCGAAACTTCCTGCGACATGGGAGAAACTGTACCATCAGCCAGCAATTGCCATTAGAAACAATACACCCTTAGAGGTTCAACAAATAGCAGAACATAAGGCTGCACCTATTGACTACACCCAATATCGCCCAGACCATTCGGATATGATTCCCTACACCCTTACCCATAAAGATAAGGAACACAAGTTCTATATTCCGGAAAAAGTGCTTGACTGTTTCAACGACGAATTTAATTACAGGTTCGTTTCCAACTCGCATGAACTGGCTGATATGGCCGTGGCTATTTTTGTCGGACTGCTTGATACGCCGAATGTAGCAACCGGCGGAGGTGGCGGAGGTTCGCAAAGCGAGCTTCCATGGAGAGATAAAGACGAAGACGATTTGCAATGGGCTCGCAGATGCGCTCGTGCTGCCAGTCGTTCGTTAGGAAAGAAAACGAAAATAGGATTAAAACGATAAGCGCATGAAGAAGAAATTTGATTTTTCCGCAGAAATGGCAGAAGCGGAATCCATAAAGTCCAATCCTAAGAATGAATATCAGGAGGAAGAAAATCGCCTACTCGATATCAATGCACAAGAACTTGTCAAGCTGAATGACAACGTGTTCAAGTTGAGAACGGATGTTAAAAATCTGTCCAACTCTATACGAGAGTGTAAACCTATCATTTCTGAAGAAATGCAGAAGATGGCAGTAGAATTTGGCGCAAGGCTTCTATGTGATTTTCTCAGTCAGATTGAAAGCAAATGCAAGGAAGCCGAGCGGAGAATAAAGAAAGCCGACAATGCCATCCATATTCCGGCTACCACATTTTATATCACCATTATAATACTGGTAGCCCTATCTTCTTTTTTCGTCAGCATGATAGTGGCCAATGCAGAAATATTGCATTCAGCGTTGATATGGAAAGCAGTCGTTATCTATATTCTTATTGCAATTTTGGGGATTGCCATGGCTATAATCGTACCGAAGATTTTGGATAAATGGACGTAATTGAAAGTTTACGAATCTTTAGAAAGCAACTATCATTGGCATTTGTTTGGTCGTATCATAGGCTATAACAATCCTGTAACCGCCGTAACTGTTACGGTGGTTACGGAATTGTTGTATAGTTCTGCGATTTGACATTTGAACTAAAAGTGCATACAAGCTATACTTCAATCAACATAGCTATTTTCTTTGAACTTGTCGGGTACATGTCGGGCATCTTCTACGTTTTATTTAACAATGACTGAGCTTAGTGCATTTTCACTTGGACTTGCTAACTTAGACCGTTTTTCTCCAAATGATCGCACAGAAGTTACATACCAGTAAAATGCTATTTGCCAAGCGACTTGAACATCTTGGCGATACAACGTTTCTTTTGTTCCATATTTGGATGGACATAAAGATTGAGCGTGGTACTGATATTTGAGTGTCCCAGCAATACACTGACTGTTTTATAGTCACAATTGCTTTCTATACAGCGAGTCGCAAAGCTATGCCTAAGCCCATGAAATTTCAATTTGGGGATACCAAGGTGCTCCATCAACCGTTTGTAATAATTGCGATATGTTCGTGGTTCTGTGGGCAATGGTTCATTGGTGAGTATGTAGTAATCCGCATTTACCACTTTTTTCAGTGGTTTCACCAATGCAAGCAACTCCTTGCTCATAGGAATTTCACGGCAGGAGTTCTTTGTTTTAGGCGTATTGATAACCAGCTCAGTATGTTTCATTTCACCTTCGATAATATAAATACGCTCTATGGTACGCTGAACGCTGATAGTTCCGCTATCGACATCAATGTCACTCCAGCGTAAAGCACAAACTTCACCAATACGAAGTCCGGTGCTTAGGCTTATATAGATGCCTAAATTACGGAATGTGAAATTTTGACGAATGTAGTCCAATATTTTCTTGTGATGGGCTACAGTCAACACCTCCAGCTCCTTGTTCTTTTCTGTTGTAGGATATTTTATGTCCCATTCTGAATAATTCATCCATTCGTGTTTTACTCCGAACTTCATCACCATTTTGAGCACAATAAGAATGTCCTTTACCGATTTTACACTCATACCACCATTGAGTTTTTGTAGTACAAAATCTTGTACCGCTTTCTCGCTTAACGCATCACTTTCACCAAAATATGGTAAAAGATGGTTTTCCAGAATCAACATATAAGCTGCAAATGTTGATTGCTTCACATACGGACGCTTGTCTTCTCGCCAAGCCATCGCAATTTCTCTAATTGATTTCTTTGTCATAATTGCTTTTTTAGGGGTTTCCTATAATTAGAGAAATATAATGGGCAATGTTCCCCATTTGAGATTCCCTGAGTTTAGTGGGGAATGGGTAACAAAATCAATAAACGATTTAGCGGTTGTTATTGGCGGTGGAACGCCTGATACTACTGTAAAATCATATTGGGATGGAGAAATACAATGGTTTACCCCTTCTGAAATAGGTAAAAATAAATATGTTGATTCAAGTTTGCGTACCATAACAGAAGTGGGGTTAAACAATTCCAGCGCAAAACTTTTGCCTCCCAATACGATACTTTTAAGTTCTCGTGCCACCATTGGAGAATGCTCATTATCTCTCAGAGAATGTGCTACAAACCAAGGTTTTCAATCTCTTGTATCTAAAAATTGCAATGTAGATTTTCTCTACTACCTAATACAAACAAAAAAGAAAGATTTAATAAGGAAGTCCTGCGGCTCAACCTTTTTAGAAATTTCCGCAAATGAAGTTCGTAAAATTCAAGTATCTGTTCCATCTGATGTTGAGCAACAAAAGATTGCTGAGTTATTATCGTTGATAGATAAACGCATTGCTACCCAAAACAAAATCATTGAGAAATACGAGTCCTTAATCAAGGGGCTAAACAATATACTGCTATATGCTACTGGAGGAAAATCTGTTTGTCTCGGAGATATTTTGTTGGAACGGTCGGAACGCTCACAAACGAATAATCAACATGAGGTACTGAGTTCCACAGTTAAGGGCATATTCTCTCAGCGAGAGTATTTTTCAAAGGATATCGCAAGTGAAAACAATGTGGGCTATAAAATCATTCGGCTTCATGATGTTGTTTTAAGTCCTCAAAATTTATGGATGGGGAATATCAATTACAATGATAGATTTGAAATTGGGATAGTTTCTCCTTCTTACAAAGTATTTTCAATAGCAGATGGTTACGACAATCAGTTTGTGGCTGCAATGTTAAAGACTCATCGTGCCTTATACAGCTATATGATGGTATCAGAGCAAGGTGCAAGTATCGTTAGACGCAATTTAAATATGGAGGCCTTCTCGCAACTTGTATTCAAAATACCTTCTCTTGATAAACAAAGAGAAATAGGCTGTGCAATATCATTATTGAAGTCTCAATTAAAAACAGCGAATAAAATTATTAGAGCTTATACATCACAAAAGCAGTATCTGCTCTGTCAAATGTTTATATAAACATCTGGCGGAGTAAGTATTGCTTCTGCTTTTGGTACGAATGTAATAAATCCTGTTCTAATATTATCTTGTTCTGGATTGATGTCAATACCCAAGCAAGGTGTTTAGTTTCGTCTTCTTTCTTTGGAAGAGGTATGGTATTTTCCAAGAAACGCCCGTTCGTTATGTTTATGGTGTTCTTTGCGCCTTTCTGAATAAGTGGATGTAGATAGTTTAGAGCGTTGTTCGGCTGCATGAAATAGAAGTGTAGAATAATTCCGACAAAGTTATTCACAGGCTTATATACACCATACAAGGGCGAAATTGCTACATCATATTTTACGTTGCTTCGTTTCACTATACCATAAGGGAAATCTCCTGTTGGGCTTTTTGTGTAAACTATGTCGCCATACTTAACAACATTGTAATGCAACGTGTCTTTGGATGCAAAAGAACGTCCAAGATATTCAATCTGATTAACAATACCTTGAGTCACAGAAACAGAACAAACATCATATCCATTTGCGTTTTTTTCGTTTCGTTCTTGCAAAACCTTTTTCAATTCTGTTTTCTGCCAAGTATTATGTGCTAAACCTGTGGACTTCGTTTGATAAATAATCCCCTTGATTAAGGACTCGTATTTCTCAATGATTTTGTTTTGGGTAGCGATACGTTCATCAATAAGGCGAAGCAAAGTCGCGATTTTAGACTGTTCCGGTTTTGATGGTAATCCAATGTAGCACTCAAAAAAATTCTTGGTGCTAATTGAGTAAATCTTTGTTCCTTGCGCTATTCGTCTTATTTGATTATGAAATGCAGCAGATGAAAAAGCATATCCTTTGAATCCGACAACAGTTTTGTGCTTATTGTCTCGTCCATGAATTGTATGCAATCCACAGACTACGTTTTTCCCTGCAAGGTTAAAGAACTCAACAGTCTTGGCTACTTCATTTGTATCTTCCGAGGCATCCGCAAAAGCCACATCAC
>OWIT01001244.1_pt1 | contig 11004 bp, 5 predicted proteins | sample 1732681 | NCBI WGS metagenome assembly OWIT01 (sample SAMN05065741, study PRJEB22554) | human gut metagenome | biome: ENVO:2100002; feature: ENVO:00000062; material: ENVO:00002003 | host: Homo sapiens | place: USA | reverse complement strand
GATGCAGCGTAGTCTCGTGGGCTCGGAGATGTGTATAAGAGACAGTTATCAATCCCTCCGAAATGAAGGTGGTTGAACTGGAAAAACCGACCGTTGGAGCCGGTGAAGTATTAGTAAGAATCAAGTATGTTGGTTTTTGTGGTTCCGACTTGAACACATTCCTGGGTAAAAATCCGATGGTGAAATTACCTGTGATACCGGGGCACGAAGTAGGGGCAATCATTGAGGAAATCGGTCCGGATGTTCCGGCAGGTTTTGAAAAAGGCATGAATGTGACCTTGAATCCATATACCAACTGTGGAAAATGTGCTTCTTGTCGCAATGGTCGTGTTAATGCTTGCGAACATAATGAAACATTAGGCGTGCAACGCAATGGAGTGATGTGCGAATATGCTGTATTGCCCTGGACAAAGATTATTCCGGCTGGCAATATTTCTTCTCGTGACTGTGCTTTGATTGAACCGATGAGTGTAGGCTTTCATGCCGTATCTCGTGCACAGGTGATCGACAACGAGTTTGTGATGGTGATTGGTTGCGGTATGATTGGCATCGGTGCCATTGTACGTGCCGCTTTGAGAGGTGCAACAGTAATCGCTGTTGACTTGGATGACGAAAAGCTGGAACTGGCGAAAAAGGTAGGCGCTTCTTATGTGATTAACTCCAAGACAGAAAATGTGCACGAACGGATGCAGGAGATCACAGAGGGATTGGGTGCTGATGTCGTGATTGAAGCTGTTGGCAGTCCGGTGACTTATGTAATGGCGGTGGATGAAGTCGGTTTCACAGGACGGGTGGTTTGTATCGGCTACGCTAAAAGTGAAGTTGCTTTCCAAACGAAACTCTTTGTTCAGAAAGAACTGGATATTCGTGGTTCCAGAAATGCCTTGCCGGCAGATTTCCGTGCAGTCATCAATTATATGAAAGAAGGAAATTGTCCGGTAGAAGAGTTGATCTCGAAAGTTGCCAAACCTGAAGGAGCTTTAGAAGCTATGCAGGAATGGGCAGCTAATCCGGGGAAGGTATTCCGTATTTTAGTTGAGTTTTAAGTAGCTGTTTAGTCGGCTCTTATGATCTGGATTGCACGGAACAGAGATTTTTATTTGATCCGTGCAATCTGCATCTAAGAAGATGATCGATTGAGTTGCTGCAAGCTACTCCATTAAGAACTGGCGTATTGAACAGTGGCGTATCCCTTCATAGCTATTCCCGTTGAAGTTATCCTCTGTTATTACCATTTTAGGATAATTATCTTGTATTTTCAGTAGATTCCCGAATTCTCTTTCAGCGGTTTTTTCACTGTCAATTTTTAAGGCAACTTGTATGTAGAGTTTTTCTCCGTTTTTTTCTCCGATGAAATCAATTTCTTTATCTCCATAATAACCAACCTTTACTTCATATCCTCTATATAGAAGATGATTATAAACCAGATTCTCTAATATTTTGGCTTTGTCTGTAATGCGGTATCCAATAACAATATTGCGGATTCCCATATTTTCGAAATAATATTTCTCTCCTATTTCAAAGACACGTTTACCTATTAAATCATATCTTTCTACCCGGTGAATAAGAAAAGCGTTGCTTAGGTATTCTGTATAATTTTGAATTTGATTCACAGAAACCGTCGCATGTTGTGATTTTAAATAATCACTGATATTTTTAGCCGAGAACAGATTTCCTATGTTTTCGGATAAGAACTGGATTAACTTCTCTAAAAATAATGTGTTTCGTAGTTTATACCGACTGACTACATCACGAAAAACAATCGTAGAGTATACGCTTTTTAGATATTCATTTACTGTTTCGTCTTCGAGAGGAAGGTTCAACAAGTAAGGAAGCCCACCATAACGACTATATAGCTCATAGCTTTTTTCATTGTCAGTTAATCCATGAAATTCGAGGAATTCCAAATAAGAGAGACTGTATATTTTGAATTCAATATATCTGCCGCTTAAATAAGTTGCAAGTTCTCCTGAAAGCATATTGGCATTGCTACCGGTAATGTATATATCGTTATCCTCATTGAGGAGAAGAGAACGAATCACTTTCTCAAATCCCGGAATGTCCTGTATTTCGTCGATAAATATATAGTTCTTGTCTTTCTTCTGACTTTGAGAAATGATGTAGGAATGTAAATCTTGGGCTGTTTGTAATGAACTGAATTCAAAGTCTTCCAGATTGATGTAAATGATATTAGCATTTGGCTCTTCACCTAAAATTTCTTCAATAAGTTGATAAAGGAGAAAGCTTTTGCCTACACGTCTCTGACCTGTCAGTACCTTAGCTACAGATTTCCGCATGAAAGGTTTTATCCGTTCGATGTAGCCTTTTCTTTTTTTGAGAATTCTAGGAAAGTCCATTTTATTATAGGTTTTATTTGTATTTAAAACTTTTGCTAAGATAAGGAAAAGTTTTAAGTATACTTCAAACTTTTATTGGAAATCGGGAAAGTTTTAAGTCTATTTTAGTTCTGTTGAAATGTAATATCAGGAAATCTTGTGATTGTAGGTATATTGGTAGAGTTTATCCGGCAGGGTCCTATTTTTAAAACATTTTAAATAGGATTCCCTGTTGTTCTTGTATCAGTTTCAGTTCTTGCTAATAGGAATTTGAAAACTGGAGGCTGGAAGCCCGTCTGTATTATATATGGAGGCTGGCGGATTGTTTTCCCAAGCATAGCGAATGCTTGTCGGTTTTTCCTGCCCGTTCCACTTGACAATAATCTGATTACCTTCTGTATATGCTTCTACGAATTTATATTTTCCATCTTTGCCGGAGACAGCAATACCTTCCAATGCTTTCGCTTGCTTCAGCGAGCCTGTTCCTTTCATAAAAGAGATGATAATCTGCCCGTTTCCTTTTAGTTCGGCTTTCTCTACCATAGGTCCTTCTGCCACTTGATCTGTTTTGTTGAAAGCTAATCTGTTCATTTGGAGGACACAGCGGTGCGCCAAGTCTTTCTTGTTGAGCGGATGAATATCGTTACTTTCTCCCAGATCGATAGCAGTAGCCAACCCTGTGTTTTTTAAGCGAAGAGTAACTCTGCGTTGTGCTTCACGTACTTGGGCTACACCGCTTTCCATAGGTTTGTTGCTTCTTTGCTGATAATTGGCCAGTTGCACTATAACAAATGGCAGTTTCTTATTTGCCCACTGTGTACGCCAGTCATTGATAAGGTTGACTAACATACTCTCGTATTGTTTACTTCCGTCCGGGCCGGTATCAGATTCTCCTTGGTACCAGATAATTCCCCGAATGCTATAATTGCGCAATGGATGTATCATGCTGTTATATAGTCCTGCCGGTTCGTTTTGGAAACTTCTGCTTGAGGGTGCTGAAGGCAGGATACAGCCGATCTTGTGTTTCCACAGAGAAGAGAGTGGAAAAGCCTTTCCCTCGATTTCTAGTTGATAAGGCTTACCTTTCACAAAGAATGGACGTCCCTTGCTACTAAGCAGCCGGATAACGATTTCATTTTCTCCGGCACGAAGTGTTCCGGTCGGGGCCTGATAAATGCGTGGCGGATACTGATAACCAGTCCTTCCTACACAAACTCCGTTTATATAGGTGGCATCTGCATCTTTTAATGTTCCCACACGTAAAGTCGCCTTTTTTCCCGCCAACTCTGACGGAATATTGATACGCTGACGGAAGTAATGTACTCCGTTGACGGGTTTATCCCAGCTTCCTCCCCAGTTGGAGTTGAACACCTCTGTTTGTTCCCAATCGGAATCTTCGAAGTTATCTTGTGTCCATTTCCCCTTATACCCAAGATCTTTCTCCAGTTGTTGCCGGTTCCATTGATCAGCCAGCATTTTATCCGCCCTCTTTACCGAGTCCGGATAGTCGGGATTACTGTATAATCCTGATGTGAGTTTGGCTTGGAAGTTCTTATGCTTTTCCAAAGAATGACGGGTAGACCATGCCGCAATAGGGGTTCCTCCCCAACTGCTATTGATAATTCCGACCGCAACTCCTTTTTCTGTCTGCATCTCTTTAGCGAAAAAATAGCATAAGGCCGCAAAGTCCAACACGTTTTCTTGAGTACATATCTTCCAGACATTCTCGCTATTATCTTGCGGCTCTATAAAATTATAAGCATATTTAGTCTTGGTGTAACGGATAAGATTGTTTTCATAGGATAGTATTTCGTCCTTATATTTGTCCATTACCCGTTTTACGGTAAGTTCCATATTCGACTGTCCGCTACATAGATATACATCACCGATGTATACATCTTGCATCACTAGCTGGTTGACTTTCAATTCGTATGGTCCTCCGGCTTTATATTTGGGTAGTTTGATGGACCATTCTCCCGTTTGGGACGCTTGAGTTCTGTATTGCTTGCCGTCAATGGTAACGGTGACTGTTTCTTTAGGCTCTGCCCACCCCCATATTGGAATAGGAACTTCCCGTTGCAAAACCATCCGGTCGGAAAATATGCCGGGAAGTTTTACCTCAGCCCGGCATATTATTGCACATAATAATAAACTCTCTAGTATGAAAAATACTTTCTTCATTATTATTTCTTAGCTACTAGAACGATATTATTTATATCTACCTTTTTGTTTTTCCCCATTCCGATAGAAACTTTTGTAATAGTACTGGGATCTATACTGATAACACCTTGTTTTTCATCTTTAAAAGATTTGAATTCAATCTTCTTTTTCCCGGTTCTATAAAATCCCATGGAGGTTTTTACTGTTTCACCGTTTTTGGTATATTCTATTTTTAATGAGCATACGGCACCTGTGGCTTTTTCGTCTAACTTCTCGAAGTTAGCTGCTTCAAAGTTTATTCCGGTGTAATTGCTGTAATCCATCTTTGGGAATACCAAGTGACCAAAACCGGTACAGATTAGCGTTGAACCTTCGACTGTTAGTTTGTTGGCTTCGCATTCAAAAACTTCGATTGTCTTATTCTCTTGTGCGGTGGCATTAAAAACTCCGAGTAATGCAACAAATGCTGCGACTAAGTACTTTTTCATGATGGTAAATTTAATTGGTTATACGATGTTTTTATTTGATATGGGCAAATGTAGGAATTTTGATAGAATCATTACTTATTTGGATGTATCTAAAACTTTTAAATATGTAAGACCGATTGCTTTTGTGCGGATGAAACGATTTTAAAATAAAATGTAACGTCGGTTTACGCACTAAAATATGTATGAAACACTTGGGCAAGTGATTGTCTGTATTGGCTTGTATCTTTGGAAAATCATTCAGAATATTAATCTTTAAAAATAAAATACCATGAAAGTCTTTCGAAAAGTGCTGTTTACATTAGCGTTGGCAGGCAATATAACAATACTATCATCACAGAATGTAGCTGTGTTCGATGAATTCCTGTATAAATCTGAGAGTCAGATGAAAGCTAGTGAAAATCAATATTTGAATCCTATCCTTCCCGGTTGTTACCCGGATCCTAGTATTTGCCGGGTGGGCAAAGATTATTATTTGGTTAATTCTAGTTTCAGTTATTATCCGGGAGTACCTATTTGGCATAGTACGGATCTGATTCACTGGACTCAATTAGGTCATGTGCTCAACAGACCTTCACAATTGTTGACAAAGAACAGTAAGATGTCTTGGGGAGTGTATGCTCCTGATATAAAGTATAATCCTCATAATAAGACATTTTATATGATAACTACGGGTACTGGGTATGGTAATACTACTTATGTAAAGACAGATGACCCGAAGAAATGTAATTGGAGTGATCCGATAGCACTTCCTTCTGTGAAAGGCATTGATCCGAGTTTTTTCTTTGATGAAGACGGGAAGGCATATATCTTAAACAATGAGCCTCCAGCGTATGAACCGCTGTATGATGGACATCGTGCAATATGGATCCGTGAGTTTGACTGGAAGAACGACCGGGTTGTCGGAGAACCGAAAGTTGTGATTGACGGTGGCTTGGATATCACAAAGAAACCTTCTTGGATTGAAGGTCCTCATTTGTATAAAATAAAAGGGAAATATTATCTGATGGCTGCGGAAGGAGGTACAGGTCCCAATCATCGGGAGGTCATTTTAACCTCTGATTCTCCGATGGGGCCTTTTATTCCTTGTGCTATTAACCCCATTTTGACTCAAATGGGGCTTCCGTCCGATAGAAAAGAACCGGTTACTTGTGCGGGGCACGCTGATCTGGTTGAAACAGAAAATGGGGAATGGTTTGCTGTGTTTCTAGCAGTCCGTCCTTATCGTAACGGACATGAAAATACGGGACGTGAAACATTCTTATTACCGGTAAAATGGAATGATGAGCAGCCGATAATTCTGGATAAAGGAAAGGTTGTACCCTATGTTGTGGATATGACTCCCGGAATGAAGAATCTGTCGGAGAATAATAAAATACAGGGGTATGATCCTTATGCACCTGCTCTACTATGGACCTCGAAAGGGCTCTCAAAAGAGGCTACTTTTATTCGAACGCCTAAAGAGGAATTCTTTCAAATAAGGAAAGATGGCAAATTAGCATTGAAGCCACGAGAAATACGTATTGAGCAATTTGGTAATCCTTCTTTTATTGGTCGTTGGGTGAATAGCAAGAGATTTAAGGCACAGACGGCTTTAACTTATATTCCTGAGGGAAAACTGGATTTTGCCGGAATAGTTTGTTTTCAAAATGACTATTGTTATGTGCAATTTGGGAAAACAGTTGATAAACAAGGAAAAGTTATTCTTTCCCTAAAATCGTATAGTAGCCGCAGCAAAAAAGAATTGAAAGATGAATATGAATACTTTTTATCAGATAAAGAGAAAAAACAAAAGGTCTATTTGAAGGTAGAGGCTTTGACACCGGAGGAATATACTTTCAGTTATGCATTCGGCAGGTCAAAATCTTGGACTGTGTTGGGAAAAGTAAAATCAAGTCTTTTAAGTACGGCAACTGCCGGAGGGTTTACCGGGACCACAATAGGGGTATATGCAACAGGAGAATAACTTTGGATAATCTTAAAATAGAATGAATATGCTCTAACTTGCAAAAAAAATAGTTTATTTGCAGAATTAATGAAAAACAGATTGCTATGAAAAGACTACTATCATTGATGCTTATTTGTTTGGCTGGCTTTGCCCGACTAACAGCAGAGAATATATTGTTCTATGATTCCAAGCAATTGACGTGTGACCTTGTTACGTCTATTTGTCAGGATAAAGATGGTTTTATATGGATTGGTACTGACTATGGCTTGAATAAATTTAATGGAATACAATTCACTCATTATTATAATAGTCAGAGAGATAGTACTTCCTTGTTAGATAATTCGGTTAAGACATTGATGCTTGATAAGGAGGGCACTTTATGGGTTGGTAGTGTCAGTGGACTGCAATATTATGTGCCGGAAGAAAACAACTTCCGGCATATTACCTTTGATGAGAATATTCCGTTACATGTGAAGAAGATAACACAACTACGTTCCGGTGATATTTGGGTAGCCTCTTCAGGAAGAGGACTTTTTTGTATTCCCAAAAATACAAAAGTAGCGGTACGGATTACGGATGTGCCTGAGACTGCGGACTACTCTCATTATGGAGCTATTTACGAAGATAAAGAAGGGAATGTTTGGATTGGAGTGGATAATGTCGGATTATTGTGTTATGATCCAGCTACTCACCAAAGTAAAATGTATAAGAATGATGCTCTTAAAGGAGGTTCTATTATTTCTTGTATCACAGAGGATACCGATGGTAACCTGTTGATTGCTACTGCTATTTCGGTTTATTCTTACGATAGAGAACATGATAAATTTATTGAGTTTAAACATAATGAGAATTGGTTGCCTGCCCGTTCTGTGCTAACTTGTAAGGATGGGACAAGTTATGTGGCAACTTATGGCAAAGGGTTGAAGACTATTTCATCGGACTTGGCTGAGTTGTATTCAGAGCCGTTTTCACTTCCGTTTTTTGATTTGAATTATGCCAAGATTTCAACTGTTTATGAAGACCGTGATATGAATCTATGGCTGGGATGTTATCATAAAGGAGTAGTTATGATATCAAAAGAGCCGACTCCTTTTCATTTTTGGAATGTTCCGGAACGCGAATATCCGTCTGCAAGTGTTGTTACTACCATTGCTAAAGACAGAGATGGTAACATACTCGGAGGAGTAGAAAATGCAGGGATTTTTCAGATTAATTCAAAAGGTAATATTGTCGGGCATTTATTTGAGAAACGAACTTTCTCTTCAATGTATAAGGATGATAATGATAATTTATGGTTTGGAGGACGGTTCTGTGGCATCTTTATGGAGGAACCTAATGGGAAAGTGATCTCTTTATTTCCGGAAATAAAAAACAAGGATATTAAAGATATAATAGGGGATGATAGAGAAAACCTGTATTTTTCAGTTTATGGTAGTGGTTTTATGCAATATCATCTGCCTACGCGGACTGTGACTAACTATACAAGTTCATTGACGGAATTGAAAAACAATTGGATTAATTCATTCATTTATAGTTCGGAGGAGCTTCTGTGGATAGGTCATTGTTATGGAATAGATTGTTTCGATCCACGGATTAAAGGGTTCAAACATTTATCCGCAGAGTTCTGTGGCTTTATTACTTATTCATTGTTGGAAGATGTAAAGGGTAACATATGGGCGGGTACTAACAAAGGTCTTCTTTGTTATAATCCATCCCGGAAGATACTGAAACATTATGATATGGAGGACGGCCTTTCCAATAACTTTGTATATGGGGTAGCGGAGGATGAACATGGTAATATCTGGTGTAGTACTTTGAAAGGAATCAATCTGGTAAATGTAGATGAAAATAGAATTGTCTCTTACTATTCGGAGCGTGGACTTGTTGATAACGAATATATGCCGGGAGCCAGTTTTCAGTCTATGGATGGAATGATTTATTTAGGGGGTATCAAGGGGATAACTTATTTTCATCCGGACAGTATCGTGCAACAGCAAAAGCAACTCGAAGTCGTTCTCTCTAATCTCTATCTTGGTGGAAAGGCTGTGACTGTAGGACAAAAATCGGGAAGTCGGCCCATTATTGAAACGGTTGCAACGCAGGCAAATGATATCCGTTTGGCTTATGAGGACAATACGTTTATGCTTGAATTTTCTACGTTCGATTATAAGAATGTGGATAATATTTTTTATGAATACCGTATTAGGGAATATGGAAAAGAATGGACCGCCACCCAATTGGGGGTTAATCAGATTACATACAATCATCTAAGTTCAGGTAACTATACACTTGAGGTACGTGCTTGTGAAAACGGGCAATATAGTCCGGTGAAAGTGTTTTATATCTCTATCGCAGCACCCTGGTGGCGTTCTTTGCCTGCCTATATCTGCTATGTTCTGTTGGTAGTGACTGCGTTGGGACAAATCTATTTGATGCTTAGGCGTCGCCATCAGAAAAATCTGAATGAAGAGAAAATAAAGTTGTTTATTAATTTGTCGCATGAAATACGTTCACCGATGACTTTGATTATTAGTCCGTTGGAGAGTCTGTTGAAACGTGATTATGATCCGGATACAATGAAACTGTTGCGTTTGATGCAGAAAAATGCCAATCGGATTGTCAATCTGATGAATCAGTTATTGGATATGCGTAAAATTGAAAAAGGGCAATTGCATATACATTGCAGGGAAACCGATATGGTAGGCTTTATTGAGGAACTGATTTCCTTGTTTGATTATCAGGCACAGAAAAGGAATATCAGATTGCTTTTCGAGCATGACCGGGAAATAATGCAAGCTTGGGTGGACCGTAACAATTTTGATAAAGTGCTAGTGAATCTCTTGTCAAACGCTTTTAAATATACACCGGATGGCGGTGAGATTAAGATATGCCTGCATGAAAAGGTTAATGAACATGCGACAGATGCTTTGCATCATTATCTGGAGATTGAAGTAACAGATAGTGGAACGGGTATTGATGCAAGCAAACTGGAAAAGATATTTGAGCGTTTTTATCAGGCTCCCAATAATTCAAACGGAAGTTTGGGATTTGGCATAGGATTAAATTTGTGTCGTATGATTGTCAAACTTCATCATGGCATTATTTATGCTTCTAACCGTAAAGACGGACAGGGAAGTAGTTTTGTCATTCACTTGCCGTTTGGAAAGGATCATCTGAAGAAAAATGAATTGGAAAATGAAGAGACTGTGCCTTCACGAATAGTTACACCTGCATTTACATTGCCAGCAGTGGAAGAAGAGGAAGCCGTTAAAGTGAAATATCATAAGACGAATAATAAGATCATTATTGTAGATGATGATGACGAGATCCGTAATTTTCTGGAGGCAGAGTTAGGACAACAATATAAGGTATTCGTATGTCGCAATGGGAAGGAGGGAATTCAAGCCATATTGAAGTATCAGCCTGATCTTGTCATTTCTGATGTGATTATGCCCGAAATGGATGGTATCTCCATGTTGAAAGCTCTTCGTGGGAATCCGAATGTCAGCCATATACCGGTAATCTTATTGACATCGAAGGCGGATTATAAAGACCGTATACAAGGATTAAGCAAGGGAGCTGATGTTTATTTGGCTAAGCCGTTTAATATAGAGGAGTTAAGGATTCACATTAAAAACCTGATTGATACCCGGCTGTTATTGAGAGGGAAATATTCGGGTGCACAGGACCAGGAAGGTAAAATTGAATTTACTGAAAATAAATCCGGTGATGAACGTTTGATGGAGCGTGTAATGAGTGTTGTGAATAAATATATGGCTGACCCGGAGTTTAATGTAGAAATGATGGCTAGAGAGGTGGGGCTCAGTCGGGTTCAGCTTCATCGTAAGTTGAAGGACATAACCGGTGTTCCGGCTTCGACTTTTATTCGTAATTTGCGTATGAAGAAGGCGGCTGCCTTGTTGCGGGAGCGTAAATTGAATATTGCAGAAGTTGCTGATGCGGTGGGATTTGATAATCAGGCGAATTTTTCAACTGTCTTTAAAAAACAATATGGAGTAACTCCCACAGAGTATATTGAATCCGCCCAAGATACTTCGTCTTTTGAAGGAAAGGA
>OWIT01001241.1_pt1 | contig 11020 bp, 8 predicted proteins | sample 1732681 | NCBI WGS metagenome assembly OWIT01 (sample SAMN05065741, study PRJEB22554) | human gut metagenome | biome: ENVO:2100002; feature: ENVO:00000062; material: ENVO:00002003 | host: Homo sapiens | place: USA | reverse complement strand
GAGTTCCCGTAATGATTCGAAATCCTCTTTCACGGGAAAGTCAGCGGCCTACACCGTGGAAAAACCGTGCAGCCCTGCACATGTCTTGCGTTTTGAAGGAAAATGTTTCATATTCAGACCATGTTTGTTGACAACATCCGCATATTCGCCAGGGCAGGAAAGGGAGGAAACGGGCTGGTCAGCTTCCGAAGGGCCAAATTCGTGCCCAAGGGAGGCCCGGACGGCGGTGATGGAGGCGATGGCGGAAGCGTCATTCTGGAAGTGGATCCGCACACGAATGACCTGCGTTCTTTTTTTTATGATCCAAAATTAATCGCCACGGACGGGGTAGGCGGACAAAGCGCCAAGAAACATGGCAAGAACGGCAAATCCGTCATCGGGAAAGTGCCCCCCGGTACCATTATCTACCGCAGCAATGCATCCTCCATGGCGGAGGCGACCTGGCTGGAACGGGAAGGCGAAGGCATTGAACTGGAAAAAATAGCGGATCTGACGGAAATCGGCACCCGGTTCACGTTGTGCCAGGGCGGCCTCGGCGGCAAGGGAAACTGGCATTTCCGTTCCGCGACCAACCAGGCGCCTACGGAAGCCGAGATGGGAACGGAAGGGGAGGAAGGCGTCTTCTTTATGGAATTGCGCCGCATTGCGGACGCCGGGCTGGTAGGCTACCCCAACGCGGGGAAAAGCACATTGCTGGGAGACATTTCGGAAGCCAAGCCCAAAGTAGCCAGCTATCCTTTTACCACGCTTCAGCCTATCATCGGAGTGGTGGAATTCGACAGCTTTCGCCGCTGCGTTGTGGCGGACATTCCCGGCATCATTGAAGGCGCACACAACAACCGGGGCCTGGGACATGAATTCCTGCGCCACATCACGCGCTGCAAGGTGCTCGTCTTCGTTCTGGACATGGCTGGCAGCGAAGGCCGCGACCCCATTGAAGACCTTCAAAATCTCCGCACGGAAATTAAACTGTACAGCGAAGACCTGGCCAAACAGCCCTGGTTCGTCGTCGCCAACAAAATGGACCTGGAAGGAGCGGAAGAAAATCTGGCTAACTTCCGCATGCGTTTCCCGAAAGTGGACATCATCCCCATTTCCGCGCTCAATGGAGACGGTATTTCCCGGCTCAGGAACAGGCTTGATGAGCTTGTAGGTTATAAATTCATCCGTTAACTTATTCATTCAACTTTCTTTCAACCTTTGACATGACAGCCCCTCTCTCCGTAACGACAGCTTCCGACCAGCTTCTGTGCCGTATCGCCGGAATTGGAGACCTCTTCGCCATTGAAGGGGAATTCGTCACCGGGAAGGAAATACCCAGCGGACACATCAACACCACTTACAAGGCTACCTACCGTAAAAGCGACGGGACGGAAGATTCCTATATCCTCCAGCGCATTAACGATTACGTCTTCAAAGACCCCAAAGCCGTCATGCGCAACGTGGAAAAAGTCACGCGCCACATCAACTGGAAAGTCCTGCGCCGCCTGAAGGATTCCGCCGGCCAAACCCTCAACCTCTACCCGGCCCGGGGAGGACGCAACTACATTGACATCCCCGGTGACGGCATCTGGCGCTGTTACAACTACCTGGCCGGCACGCACACCTACGACGTGGTGGAAAACACCCGCCAGGCCTACCAGGCAGGATTTGCCTTTGGGTCCTTCCAGGATTTGATTAGTGACATGAATCCGGACGACATCGTGGAAACCATACCTGGCTTCCATCATACCCGGAACCGCTTCAACCGCCTGATGGAAGTGGCGGAGCTGGATCCGCAGGGGCGTCTCTCCACCTGTCTGCCTGAATTGGAATTCATTAAAGCCCGAGAACAGGATGTGGATCGGTTGCTGAATCTTCAGGAAAGAGGTGTTCTTCCCACCCGCATCACTCATAACGACACCAAAATCAACAATGTCATGCTGGATGAGGACACCGACCACGCCGTCTGCGTCATTGACCTGGATACGGTCATGCCCGGCCTTGTACTGTACGACTTCGGAGATATGGTGCGCACCGTCACTCCGCCTACGGAAGAAGATGAAGAAGACCTGGACAAGGTGCGCATGCGCATGCCCATGTTCCAATCTATCGTAGAAGGGTATCTGACCGCTGCCCACGGCTTCCTGACCCAGGCGGAAATAGACCAGCTTGCCTTTTCAGGAAAACTCATCACGCTGGAAATCGGCATCCGTTTCCTGACGGACTATCTGGAAGGCGACCCATACTTCAAGGTCTCACGGCCGAACCACAATCTCATCCGCTGCCGTACGCAGCTAAAACTGGTGGAATGCATTGAACAGGAACTTCCTGCCATGGAACAATACGTCAAGCGCGTCGCCAGGGGGATGTCCAGAAAATAGGGAAAAGCTTTTCCTTCTTCCATTCCACTACCTCCGGGGACGGCTATGCCGTCCCTTCTTTTTTATATTATTTGAACATGGCTGCCCATTCCATAATCCAAGAAACATTACACGCAATAGCCAAGCCATGTTTGAAATACCAGACATCCAACTCAATCAATATGGCAAGCCGGCAAGGATCATGTTCCTGGCTCCATATGCCCCAGACGCTCCCGATTTCTCCAAAAAACCCTACACAGGCAATGGAGGCTACCCTCAGTACCACTACAACATTTATAAAGCCATCCAGGACATAGGCTACGACGTCGTCTCCTCCTCCAAACCCTATTCCGTCCAATTCGCCAAGGGAAACGTGGACTATGTATTCTCCCTGATGAACAGGTTCGCCATGTCCAGGCCTGAAATATTCATTTCTTCTTACTGCGAATTCATTCAGGTTCCCTACCTGGGCGCCCCGCCCAACATCCGCGCCATAGCGGAAGACAAATTTCTGACCAAAATGGTATTCCGCTCCCTGGAATTGAACGTTCCGGAAGGCATTGGACTTTCCGGAGAAAAAGGTATTCCGGCCCAGGCCCCCTTCCCTGGCCCCTATTTTGTCAAAAAGCGTTTTGGAGCCGCTTCCGGCGGCATCCGGGAAGACAGCATCTGCAGCTCCTGGAAAGCCGTGGGTTCATGCGCCCGGCGCCTGATGGAAGAAGGGCACGAAGTGCTCGTGGAACAATACTGTGAAGGCATTGACGTCACCGTTCCCGTACTGGGTGGGGAAAACCCCGTCATCCTGGGATATGTGCAGCCGAAATCCGACAAACCAGGCAGCATCATCACGGAAGACCTGAAACTGCACGACCATCTGGGTTATCAGCTGGTCTCCGTTCAGGATATGGAGCAGGACATCGCCAGTGACGTCCGGAAAATCTGGAGCGCTCTGGGGCCGATGGACTATTTCCGCATCGACTATAGAATCGACTTCGAGACGGGAGAACGGCGCATTCTGGAAATGAACATCTGCTGCCACCTGGGCAAAAGCGGCTCCATCTGCCTGGCGGCCGCAGAACACGGCTACTCCCAGGAGGACCTCCTCAAATACATTATCGCCTACAGCATGGACAGGCAGAAAAACCTCCGCCAATACGGCACATGGCTCATCTGACCCGCAGGAAAGAAGCGGTTCGCATTCCGGTCAGAACAAAAACGGCAGTTAGGAATCAGGTATCCGGCTGATTGCCTCAAACACCTCCTGCCAGCTTTCCATGGAAGCTTCCTGCCCGCCCAGGGCCATGCCCCGCTCACGGGCGGCAGCGGCCATGTCTTCCCGGTAGTGGGGCTCCCAAGCCATTTTAGTGGCGTACGTGATGAAATCCCCGGGGCATTCGCACAGCCATCCGGTCTTCCCGTGTTCCACCATTTGTTCCCACCCTCCGCGCCTGTCCACAACAAGCACACTCCCGCTTGCCATGGCCTCAAAACCCACACGCGGCCAATTCTCCGTCGTATCGGTAGGCTGCAAAACGATGTGGCAGCGTCGGTAAAACTCCTGTTGGGACAAAGACTTTTGATCATGGAAAGTCTCCACCCAATCGGGAGGCCTGCCAGTCTTCACCTCGCTCCGCTGGTCAAAACCGAGAAAAGTTCCCCTCTTCCGGACCGGAGAAGCAAAATGCTCGTAAATATGCCACGTATCCTTGCTGAACTTATCTTCATCCTGCCGGGAAATGTGTCCGGCTCCAAACCAGTCCGTGGAACGCCCTGCAATAAAAGGAAAATCTGCCGCATCAAAATACGGCCTAAACGTCATGAACCGGATGGCCGGGTCGGGATTTAAAGCCCTCAGGCGAGGAATGACGTTTCCCATTACGTTGCTATTTTGATAAAGAAACAGGGAAATATCTCCACGCTTCATGGCTTCCTTTTCCCTGCCGAAAAGCCAGGTCATGCAATTGACGAAAACTGTCCTTCTCGTCCGTTTTCGTATCTTCGGGAGAGCAGCCAGAAACTCTTCATTACAAAAACTGATGACGGGAGCCCCTGCCGGAATGGCCTCCCAATCATAGCCTTCATGCACCGTAACACCCAAATTCATCATCTCCGGATAAAGCCCGGCACAGTATGCATTTTTCTGGGTGGGGATAAGATGCATTTCCATCCCCATCTGTCTCCAAACCTTAATCTGGTGATAAAGCTCGGCTCCCGCACCGCCGTAAAGGGATGGAAATCCAACAATATAGAGAGAATGTATCATTAATTAATGGATTTATGTAGAATAGTCTTGCCGTAAGATTTTCAGAACATTTGGACTATTGATATTCAGAAAATTATTCAGATGAAAATAGAAAAAATGAATAAAACAAATTTAAAGTAAACAATTCCATTAATCAATAAACATTTATTGCAAAATTTGCACTAAATCTTTTTTCGTTCTGTTTTTAAATAATATTAATATATCACTTAAACTAAAACATCGATCTCCACAAAAAGATGCAACCAATAAAAAACCTATTCAATTTAATTCTCTTCTTTATCAGATAACTTTTGTTTCAAGAAATTAATTACTTTTTCTGAGATTCATCATCTAAATAATTGGCAAATTCAACGTATGCATTTTTTATGATTATTTCCATCGTTCTTTTATCTTTGGGATCAATAGCTATCGTTCTGTTCCCGGCAATTTTTTCAAAACTGTCTGTAACTAATCTTTTCAGAACGTCTTCCGGATTTTTTCCTATGAAATGAGCCAATATGCTTCTACTATTCCAATCATATCCATGTTTCTTCATTTCATTATAAAATTGATTTTCAATTACTTTCTTTTTATTTAACAAAATCACGGTTTTGAAATAATTACGTTCACTCTTGTTAATTATCATTTGATTTATAAGAAAACACTGAAAAAGATATTTTTGAACTATCTTCGGTAAATATTTAACATCGAATTTCCGATAAAAATTCATAGACTGCTCCAATATAAAGTGGTTATTTTGATCACTTAATATAGAAGAAGAATACTTGGAATTACCTACAGCACGCATTAAGAATGCAGAAGATTGAAGTATATACTTTTTTAAATATTCTTGTTCTTTTATTGAAAAATTGTTTTTAACATAGTCTGAATCCTGATAATTATTCACATCAGAATAGACACTCATCGGGAATAATAAAATAAAAAACAGAAATATTTTTCTCATAATTTTGATTGATTTAATCATATATCTGTTTGCATTTTAATTTACAATTTCTATTGTCAACAAAAATAAAAGCTGATGCAATAATAAATAGAATGCCTTGAATTTTATTCTCTTCTACAGACGGTCCTCCAATAGAAGAGTTAAATTGTTGTGCACGCTCATATGAAATTTAACCATCCTCCACATTGTGCCTGTAAACGATTTTCACAGTCATTTAAACAATCTTGCAATTTTTTAGAATAATTTTCAATGTGCTTTATATATGCGTCCATAGCAGCTGGTTGTACCCATGACATATCTGGACATTGTCTTCCCAATATGTCAAATGTATTGACGGATGATTTCTGACAAACCAATATAAATTGTTAGTTTTTTCTTCTTTGGCAGGATCTCTACTAATCCACCTGCCATTTTGGGGATTATAATAACGGTAATTGTAGTAAACCAGCCCCAGTTCGTCATCAGCGTATTCGCTGGAAAACCGGAACGGATTGTCCTCTGCGGCATTCCCTTCCATCCTGAGAATATTCCCATACGGGCCGTATTCGTACAAGGCGCGGCGTCCCGCTCTGATGCCGAAAAGCGCCGTGGTGTTTTTCAACAGGTCGTGCGTGTAGTACAGGTTTTCCACCCAGGTTCCCGTCTCATCAAAGAGGCTCATGGCCAGGATGCGCGTGGCTGCCGGTTCCAGCAGATCCCACAGATAGGTTTTTCGCAGTACGGACATCGCTGATTCCGTTGTCCAATCATATTGTAATATGGCCTCATAATACTATTAATTCAAGATTTTGTAAGAACCATTGGCCATTCTTATTGAATATTTCTGTTCCAATTTAGATCTGCTATATTATATTAACCATTAGAAAGAATTTGATATGCAGTTTCTTCTGGAAAAGGATATGAAAGGGACTTTTAGATATCTTCTTCGAAATGTCGAATCAGATATATTCCACATGATCATTCGATATATGATGAATATAATAAAGAAAATTCTATATCCTCAATCTTGGGGATAGAACGATAATATAAATTATTATATCTAATTATTCATAATTTTATTTTTCAATTTTATACATTCATCTTTATAATCATAAAACGAATTATTTTCCATTAGTTTTAATATTCTTCCCAACAAATTCTTTTCACTTTCATTTAAATTCTTATAATTTTCAATAACAGCACCAATTGTATATCCTACAAATGAATCGATATTTCCAATTTCATATTTATGATAATCACCAAAAAAATATTTAATAGTTAAATTTAAACATGTCGGAAAATAATACCTAAGAAAAGATGTTGAAAATATATAATGCGGCAAAATTGTTGTATCATATTCAAGTGGCATTAAATCATACTCCCATGAACATTTTAACCAATTTATTTTATAAACATGGACATATTCACAAAATTCAATTACAGGCAGCGCAAAAGATTCAGACTTTATAAAATCAATGCATATTTTGAATTGTTTATTATTTGGAAGCGGAAACACAGGATATATAACCTTCATTATATCAAGAAAGGATTGATAGGACAATAAATTAGTATCCATAATAGATAAAAAATTTAATTTATTTTTTGACTATGAGAATTTCATAATAATTGATTGAGTTTATCTTGGCAACGTTTTTTGCCCGCTAAAGCGCGCTCAATTTCATCATTATGTGCATTATCTCCACCATTGAAGCATTCATTATTTATTTTTGTTCTTGCATCAATACAGTCTTGAAATCTTTTTATATTTCTTTCTATTTCATTTTTACACATATTTTTGTTTTTACAATGCATTGATGAACCTTTGCACTTACGACCAACCTCTTTATTTAATTCACTATGTCTTTGTTTTGAACAATTTCCATATCTAGGTTTTTGAGGAATTGCTATTGGAACTGTTTCTGGAACTGTTTTCTTTGTAGTATCCGAGCTTATTTCATCTATTACTTTTTCGGCAACTACCACCACTACCGCAACAGCTACACCTACTGCCGCCGCCGCTACCACCGCCGCTCCTATAGGATTAAATAGAGCAATCGCAAACGCGAATTGCCCCTGCACATCAATCAAAATAGAAGGTGTGTTATACGCATATGAATAAACATTATCTTTCTGTTTCTCTATAATAGGATCCCTACTAATCCACCTGCCATTTTGGGGATTATAATAGCGGTAATTGTAGTAAACCAGCCCCAGTTCGTCATCAGCGTATTCGCTGGAAAACCGGAACGGATTGTCCTCTGCGGCATTCCCTTCCATCCTGAGAATATTCCCATACGGGCCGTATTCGTACAAGGCGCGGCGTCCCGCTCTGATGCCGAAAAGCGCCGTGGTGTTTTTCAACAGGTCGTGCGTGTAGTACAGGTTTTCCACCCAGGTTCCCGTCTCATCAAAGAGGCTCATGGCCAGGATGCGCGTGGCTGCCGGTTCCAGCGGATCCCACAGATAGGTTTTTCGCAGTACGGGCATCGCTGATTCCGTCGCGGCGGCATCCAGTTCCGCGATTTGCAGGTAGCCGTGATAGATGAACCGTTTCTTCGACATCAGGATCTCTCCTTCATAGACGGCTTTCTCAATCCGTCTGTTCAGATAGTCGTAGCGGCACTCCACCCGCCTGTTCCCCTGAATGAACCTTGCCGCCTGGTTCAGGGCATTATAAGAGACTTCCCATTCTCCCGTAGACGTTTGAATCTTCGTCTGGTTGCCGTCGGCATCATAGGCAGGTGCAAAAGACGCTCCTTCCTCCCGGGTGATGGCCGTGTACTGGTTCAGATTATTGGCCGTGTACGCCTCCGCTGACGCGCCCGAACCTTCCCGAGAGGTGACGCGGTTGCCGATGTTGTCGTACGCATAGGAATACGTTCCTCCCCGGCTCATCGCGTCGGCGGCCAGTTCTCTGCGGTCGTTGTAACTGTAGCTGTGCGTCAGGCCGGGAGCAGGAGTATTGAAGTAATCCTTCTTTTCCGTGGGCCTTCCCAGTGCGTCGTAGGCATAGTCGTTTTTGGCTGGATAATTGGCGCTGCCGGGACGCAGATAGTCGATTCTGGTCAGCAGATTCCGTTTTTCTTCCCGGGTGTACCATCTCCGGAGGGTATTGGGGTAGTCGAGCGTTTCCAGCAGTCCGTTGACGGCGTGGTAGCCATAGACGAAGGGATCGGCGCCGTTATTGAGCGATACCGTAGAAAGACGTCCGCAGCCGTCATATTCCCAGGCCGTCTGCTGGACAATACCCTCTCCATAATGCAGACTGTAGCCCGAAGGCCGCCCCAAACCGTCGCGCAAATAGTTGAGCGCGCTTGCCGTCAGTCCTGCCGTAGCTTCCGATTCCGCTTCATTATATTGGTTGTAAACCAACGTCCTTGTTCCGGAATCATCCGCAACCTGAGTGAGCAGGTTCAGGTGGTTGTAGACATAATTGAGCGAAGGAGTCGCATCGTTGTGAATGACGGAGACCAGGTTGCCCGTCTGCGGATCATAGGCATAAGAGGTTGCCAGAGGCGTTCCCTGCCCGTCCACCGTCCGGGCCTGTCGTTTAACCGCCAGCCTGTTCCAGTCATCGTAAGAGTAGCTTTCCCCATGGCCGTCGGCATAGGTTTTAGCCGTCATCAGGCCGGAGGCGTCGTCGTAGCTCCACGTCGTCATGTCCCCGTCCGTCCGTTCCCGCGGATCGGCAGCGATGGTTTCCTCCGGAACGCGGAATGTCATGAGGGATACCAGCCTGTCCGCATCATCGTACGCAAAGACGGAGGGCTGGAGGGCCGTACCGTATTCGGCGGTTTTGCGCCCTCGCGGGTCATAAGCGTAGCAGGCCGTGTTGCCCAAAGCATCCGTGACGCAGGAGGGAGAAGCCGTGGACGGGTCATACTGGATGGTGGTCGTATTGCCGGCTGCATCCGTCCTGGCTGTTTCACGGCCGGCGATGTCAAAGACGGTAACGGCGGCATTGCCGCGGGCGTCCGTATAAGTCTCCGTGCTGCCGCTGGCCGTATAAGCGCGGGAAGAGGCGGTCAGAACACCCGCATGGTCTTTCCGGGATACGGTGTACCCGTCTATGACGACAGTTTCCGCAATGACGGAAGAAGCCGGGGACTGCGTTTTTACCGTCCGTCTGGCCGGAGCCGTGTATTCCGTCCATTGCAGGGTTTCATTGCCCCGCGGATCGGTGGAGATGTTTTTTCCGGCCAGCGAGGAGGACAGGGAAGAAACCAGCTCGGCCGTGCTTTCCGCATATGTTGTTCCCTGGCTGTTGCAGCGCGTGGCTGTGGTTACCCGGTACACGCCGTCTTCCCGTTGCCGGCGGGCATAGGCGTACTCCGTGACGAGGGAGTTGGCGGGAGTGGGGTTCTCGGCCAGCTTGAGCGTGGTTTTGACGATATTGCCAAACGGGTCATAGTCATAAAGCAAAGGAGCCATTCCATCCACCTGCTGCCGCAAAAGCCTGTTGTTCAGATCAAAAACGCGCCGGTCATGAACAAGGCCTCCGTTGGCGTTCGCCCGGGAGACGCGCACCATGTTGTCCCTTCCGTCCGTGACGGTTTGTTCCACCAGCTCCGGTTCTCCCTCCGCCCGGGGAAGAAGCGTGGAACGAACCACGCCTTCCGCGGAGTATTCCGTACGGTAGAGGAGATGCCTCTGCCCCGTGCCGCTTTGTTCCAGCACGGTTCCGTCCGCATGGCGGATAGTGACGAGCGTCGCTCCCGTCGGCGTGGTGACGGTTTCCGTCAGGCCGTCCGCACTGTAGGCACGCGTACTGCTCCTTCCTAAGACATCCGTTTCCTGCACCAGCTGCCCCAGCAGATCGTAAACCTTGCTTTCCGTCGTCGTCATGGGACCGACGTCCCGGCGCGTTTGCAGGATTCTGCCGAAGGCGTCCCGCTTGTAGCTGACGATGGTTTCAGGAGTGACGACCGTTTCTCCGTCCGCGACTTCCGACCGGCTGACTTCCACCAGCTGGCGCGCCGTATTATAGGAGTAGGTGGTCATGATGCCGTCTTCATCCTTTTCCCACAAGGGGCCGCAGCACATCATCTCCCGTTCCGTCACTCTGCCGTTGCCGCGCGTACGCTTAATCCACCGGTTTTCCCTGTCGTATTCGTAATCCGCCGTATCCGTCAGCGTCCAGGTTCCATCCGTCAGCAAGGCATATTTCTCAATGCGCGTGTTATTTCCCTGAGCGGAAACGTACGTGACTTTCCTCGTGCTGTGCCCCGGTACGGCCTGCCCCGCTATCTGCGTTTCCCTGGTCTCCCTGTAGAGGGCGCCGTACTGGCTGGCCGCTTCATAGCCATAGACCGTCTGCACGCCGCTGGCGGACTGCTTCATCTTCAGCCTCCCCCGGGCATATTCGTTGGGCGCCGCCGGCAGCCACGTTTCCGTCACTTCCAGCTGTTCTCCCTCCGCACCCAACGCCGTGGTGCGTTTTTCCACACGGCGCACATGGTTGGCTTCCGTATAGGTGTAATGCGTATCCGCCAG
>OWIT01001236.1_pt1 | contig 11048 bp, 6 predicted proteins | sample 1732681 | NCBI WGS metagenome assembly OWIT01 (sample SAMN05065741, study PRJEB22554) | human gut metagenome | biome: ENVO:2100002; feature: ENVO:00000062; material: ENVO:00002003 | host: Homo sapiens | place: USA | reverse complement strand
AGCGGTGTAGCCGGTGGCGTATTTCAAGGAAGAGGCCACACCTGCGGTATAGTTAACAGTATTACCCGCGGTTGAACGGATACTGAGGCAGAATTCTCCCGCCTTTGCTGAGGAAGCGGACCTCCTCCCGAACCACGCAGACCCTCCGCGCTTGGCGGATCCCGCAATGGGGGCAACACTGTCAACCCCGCTGCCGCCACCATCCGCGTAGCAGTAGTAATTAATGTCAATTCCGCCGCTCCTGATTTGGAAAGCGGTATTCGCTCCAATTCCCGATAGCGGCGCCGAAATGATTTCATGAGTCATCGGATGCCAGTAATGGAGCGCACGAGGGGACCAGAGTTCAGACGAGAATGTGTACCCTACTATGTCCAGCAACCCCTGCGGCAGACCCGTCATGCCCCGGAAAGAGCCAAAATTGGTACGCCAGACCATTTCCGTCTTGAGCGTCCGGGCGACCACGCGCCTGCCGGCAGCCGACGAACCATAAAGGGTGGAGGAACCGCGCACGCCGTGCGCCGAAGAGCTGCTGCTGCCGCCCTCATTGTTTTCACAGGTACAGGGGGCCTCGTCTTCACCATTATCCCCTTCACCGTTGTCTTCCTCCGGACAGGGAAAACCGGAACTGCTCTGAGAGCCATTGCCGTCCCCCCCGCATTCACACGGCACGTCTTCTCCCTCATCTTCCGTACTCACAGGTTCCGGATAACCTTCATCCGGCTGATAGGAGGATGAAGAGGTGCCATCCGAGACCATGACTTCAATGGAATAATTAAGGATTGCCAGATTAGTCCATTCAGGAGGAACAGCAACGTTCTCATAAGTCATGTGTACACGGTGCGGTCCCGGTTCAATGGGAAAGCTCAAGCTTTTTTCCCTATAAGTGCCTCCATGGTATTTACCCTCCCCTGGAATGAAAATTCCTTCACCGTCAACGGTCAGAGTACCGTTATCATCTACCCCCAGCATTAAACGACACTCTGCCGTTTCCCCCGGACCGAGCGGATCAACAATAATCCCCCAGTCCCAGCTGCCGCTAAACGCCCCGGCCTCCTTGTCAAACGGAGCCGGCCCACCTCCGGACACTGTGAGAGCATTATCAGGCAGAGAATTCACATGATGCTGAAACTGCCGTTTTTTCATGAAATCCAAATAGTTAGATATTAAGGGACGAATATCGGGAAGCCCATGCTTCCCCGTATTTATTACTCTTTTCTATTTCAGGAAATAAAACAGAACAAGGATTTATTTTTGAATAATTGTTATTAATAAGAATAAATTTCTATCAATTAACATTTTATAAAATATATATCTTTCTTGAAAATTCATAAGGGATAACCATGTGTTGACGCGTTTCCCAACTCCCGGCCATTCACTGCCGGCCAGGATATCCCATCCGGAAGGTCTAAAAATTTCCCGGCCTCCATTAAGACAAACTCCGGCGGTTCTATCTGCATCATCCCTTCAACGAAAGGTTCTCCCGCCTGGTCGTCCAGATAAGGCCGGTGTCGGCAATTTCCTTACGCCGTCCCAATTCTCAACCCGGAATAAACCAATGAATAATACGACTCAACCAGGGGGTGCTCCAACAGGCCCCGCAACAACCAATAACGCTCCGGCGGTAAAATCCGTCCTCCGCATGGGAGTATTCACTCTCGCCATGATCAACGTTTCCGCCATTGTCAGCCTGCGTGGCATGCCTGCGGAAAGCACTTACGGACTAAGTTCCGTTTTTTATTACATTTTCGCCGCGGTATTCTTTCTGGTGCCTGTTTCCCTGGTCGCCGCGGAGCTTACTACCGGATGGCCCCAAAAGGGCGGCGTTTACCGCTGGGTAGGCGAGGCATTCGGGAAAAAATGGGGGTTCCTGGCCATCTGGCTGCAATGGATTGAGAGTACCATCTGGTTCCCTACCGTTCTGACATTCGCCGCCGTTTCCCTGGCTTTCATGGGGCCCGGACAAAGATGGGATGAAGCGCTTGCCGCCAATAAATGGTATGTTCTCATCGTGGTGCTGTGCGTGTACTGGGCGGCCACCCTGCTTAATCTGCGCGGCATGAAGACTTCCGCAGGCGTCACCAAATGGGGAACCATCATCGGAACCATTATTCCCGGAGCCATCCTGATCCTGCTGGGCCTGGGCTATTGGGCCGGCGGCAACCCGATCCTGCTGGATATGAGCTGGGACAAGCTGGTGCCGGACATGAGCAATTTCAACAACCTCGTTCTGGCAGCCAGCATCTTCCTGTTTTACGCAGGGATGGAAATGTCCGCCGTGCATGTGAAGGATGTGAATAATCCCGGACGCAATTATCCGCTGGCCATTCTGATTTCCGCCATCATTACGGTGCTTATTTTCGTTCTGGGCACGCTGGCCATCGGCTTCATCATTCCCAATTCCCAGATTAATCTGGTGCAGAGCCTGCTGATTACTTATGACAGCTACTTCAGCTTCTTCGGCCTCGGCTGGATGAACTGGATTCTGGCGCTTGCGCTGGCCGTCGGCGTTCTGGCCCAGGTAACCGCATGGGTGGGAGGCCCTTCAAAAGGCCTGTACCAGGTGGGACTGGCCGGCAACCTTCCGCCCGTCATGCAGAAGCGGAACAAGAACAACGTCCAGATGGGCATCCTTTTTATCCAGGGGGGAATCGTCACCCTGCTTTCCATCATGTTTGTGATCATGCCTTCCGTGCAATCCGCCTACCAGATTATTTCCCAGCTGACCATCATTCTGTACCTCATCATGTACATGCTGATGTTCGCGTCAGGCATTTACCTGCGCTACCGGGAACCGAATACGCCCCGTACTTTCCGCATTCCCGGCGGCAGAACCTTCGGCATGTGGATTGTCGGAGGGCTCGGCTTCCTGGCCAGCCTAGCGGCTTTCCTGGTGAGCTTCATCCCGCCTAACCAAATTACCGTAGGCAGCAGTACCATGTACATTCTCCTTCTGGTGGTGGGCACCTTCATTTTCGCGGGTATTCCCTTTATCATCCATGCCATGGCCAAACCCTCCTGGAAACGGCCGGTGGATCCCGAAGACGCCTTTGAACCCTTCGGATGGGAGAAAAACAATGATTCCCATCCCGCAGCAACCCCTAGCCATTCCATATCCCATGAGTAACATTCCTTCCAATGAACAGATCCGGACGGCCCTGGATAACGCATACGCCTACGCCAAAACCGTCCAGGGAGGCAAAAACGCCTCGTACATTCCCGCCCTAGCCCAGGTGCCTTCCGACCTGCTGGCTATTGCCGTGGTCACCGTCAACGGAGACCTGCTGACCGCAGGCTCCGCGGACGCGCCCTTCGCCATTGAATCCATTTCCAAGGCATTCAACCTGGCTTATGTCATGGATCTGATCGGCATGAAGCAGCTGCGCGCGAAAATCGGAGCGGACCCCACCGGGGAACCCTTCAATTCCGTAATGGCCATTGAGCTGCACGGCGGCAAGCCCCTCAATCCCCTGGTCAACGCAGGGGCCATGGCGACGGTCAGCCTGGTCAACGGTTCGGATTCCGATGAAATATGGGGAAACATGATCCATAATTTCAATAACTTCGCCAACACGGCCCTGACCGTGAACCAGGAGATTTACAAGTCGGAAAGCGCTACCAACCAGCACAACCGCGGCATTGCCTGGCTGCTGGACAGCTACGGCTATTTTTACAATAAGCCGCCCATGATTGTGGATTTGTACACACGCATGTGTTCCCTGAATATCACCGCTTCCCAGCTGGCCCTGATGGGCGCCTGCTACGCCAACGGCGGGGTCAATCCCGTCAGCAAGAAGCGGGTGGTGAAAGAGGAGAACGTTCCCCCCATTTTGGCGGAAATGTGCATGTCAGGCCTTTATGATTCCACAGGGGACTGGATGTACAAGGCCGGCCTTCCGGCCAAGTCCGGGGTAGGAGGCGGCCTGGTGGCCGTAGCTCCCGGCAAGCTGGCCATGGCGGCTTTTTCGCCTCCCCTGGATGCCGCAGGGAATACCGTCAAGGGGCAGGCGGCGCTTCAATCCATCATCAGGGAACTGAATCTAAACCTTTTCCGGAGCTGATCCGGGATGAGAAGGTAAACCCGCGGAGCCAAAATCCGAAAGGATTCCCGCGGGTTTACTGTATCCTGTCCAGCCCCCCGAGGCAGACCGCAGTTTCTCGACTGTGGATTTCAGCCATAAAAAACAGCCTTCCGGAACAGTATGCTGAAAAACGGATATATCCGGCGGACAACGGCCGCATCGCCTGCGCCCCGGCAGCCGCAGACAACCTCTCCCCGGCGCCCCACATCAGCTCCTGTTTGAAAAGTTGCACAGCTGCATGGCTACGCCGTCTTCCATAACCCGGAAGCCGTGCTTCTCATAAAAAGCGGCGTTTCTGCTCTCCTCCGGCATGATTTCAAGATACAGGTAGTCCCTGTATTTTTCCTTAACCATTTCCACCATTTTTCCAGCAATCCCCCTGCCCTGATAAGCGGGATGCACCAGAACATAATGCATGTAGGCAACCATCTCGCTGTCGTCCAGCACCCGCACCAGCCCTGCCAGGCGGTCACCGTCCCAAGCCGTAACAACAGTGGACGAATTCATGAGAGCCTTGAACAGACGCCCCGGATATTGTCCGGAAATCCAGCCAACGGACAGGAACAATTCTTGAACATCTTCCCTGGAAAATTTCTTCTCTTCCGTAAAAACAATCATTTTTTCTTTAATTAATTATTGATTATCCGCCTGTACCGTCACGGCCACACAACCGCCTGAGCGAGAAACGCCTTTCCCTCGGCCGGATTGACACCCTGTTTCAAGGTTTTATCTGCTCCCACCGCCGCAGTCAACACCGTCTTGTCCGAAGGTTTTAACCATTCCAAGGACATGGCGGAGCCTGTGATAAGAATGCGCGCGCCGGAAACAGGCAACCCTTTCCACAGTCAGCAGCTCGTCCGCACCTGCCTCCTCCGCTTCCGGGGAAGGAAGAGCCGCACCAGGAACACACATCTTCTTTTCAGGGGAACGATACTCGAATACGGGAGACGGCATTTTTCCTGGAACCGATTCCCCAAAAACGGAAAACTCCGGGCCCAGGCTCATGACATTGTGAAAAACCTTTCTCCGTCATTTGTTTAAGGACTTGTCACCACGCTTCTTTTCCCTAGAATCCCCCGGTATGCTTGACGCCCTCCAAAATGCCTTTTTCCAGACCGGGGACACGCTCACATCCTGGCTGTCCGCTTTCAGCAGCTTCCTGTGGGGATGGCCCCTGCTCATCATGCTGCTGGGCACGCACCTGTACCTCACCGCCATCCTGCGGTTTCCGCAGCGTTATCTGCTTAAGGCCCTGAAATTGTATTTTGTGAAAGATCATACGGACAAGGGAGATATCTCCCCGTTCAGCTCCCTGATGGTGGCCCTGGCAGCCAACATCGGCGCCGGGAATATCATCGGCGTGGGCGTGGCGATTGCAGCCGGAGGCCCCGGCGCCGTCTTTTGGTGCTGGTTGACGGGAGTTCTGGGAATGGCAACCCGTTATTCGGAAGGATTGCTCGCCATCAAATACCGGGTGGAAAACAAGGACGGCAATATGAGCGGAGGCCCCATGTTCGTGCTGGAACGCGGTCTGAACAGCAAATGGCTGGGGGCAGCCTTCGCCGTCTTCACGGCCATTGCCGCCTTCGGGATCGGCAATCTGACGCAAGGGAACGCAGCGGCGGAACAGCTCCACCACGCCTTTTCCATTCCCTCCTGGGGAACAGCCGCCGTTCTGACGGCATTGACGGCTCTGGTAATGCTGGGAGGCATCCAGGGCATTGCCAGGGTATGCGCTTTCTTCGTGCCGTTCATGGCCGTCATCTATATCATGGGATGCCTGTATATCCTGACCGTACAGGCAGAGTATATTATTCCCGCCATCCGGTATATTCTGGACTGCGCCTTCACGGGAGAAGCCGCCGCCGGGGGCGCAGCAGGAGCGGCCGTCATGGCGGCAATGAGAACCGGTGTGGCCCGGGGCCTCTTTTCCAATGAGGCCGGCCTGGGATCCGCAGCCATCGCCTCCGCCGCAGCGCAGAACCGCAACCCCGTCAGGCAGGCGCTCATCTCTTCCAGCGGCCCCTTCTGGGATACCGTCATTATCTGCGCCCTGACGGGAATTGTGCTGACCACCAGCATCATCGCGCATCCGGACATTTCCTGCACGGACGGCCCCAGGCTTACTACGCTGGCATTCAGCAAAATTCCTTACATAGGCTCCCCTCTGCTCACGCTCAGCCTGGTTACGTTTGTAGTTTCCACCATTCTGGGCTGGTCCTACTTTGGAGAAAAAGCGCTGGAATACCTGGGAGGCATCCGGCTGATCATGCCTTACCGCGTCATCTGGGTGGCGGTGGTCTTCATCGGCTGCGTCTCTAAAATAGAACTGGTATGGATTTTTGCAGACTGCGCCAACGGACTGATGGCCCTGCCCAACCTCATTTCCCTGCTGGCACTTTCCGGCGTGCTTGTCCAGCAAACGCGGTACTACCTCTGGCAGCACAGGCTGGACGATTACGACGAATCCCACATACCGGAAGGAAAATAACGATTTTTTTAACTCGGATTCAAATAATTCTTGCCTTTCGGCTTCCGGTAGTATTTACTTCGCCGCGCAGTCCCTGCAAACCTCAAAGTCGCGTTCGTCTAGCGGTCCAGGACTCCCGCCTTTCACGCGGGCAACACGGGTTCGAGTCCCGTACGCGATGCCAGCTTTACCGCCGCAGCAGTTACGACAATTCCGCTTTTCCCCTTTTCAGGGAAGCATATTGGAAAAACGTAATGGCTGCGGTTTTCTTTTGGCCCGGTTTTCCGGATTCAGGAAAGTGCGGCAGAGGCGCCGAAAGCGGAATCCCCCCCTGCTTTTAAATGCCGGAACATGTCTTACATCCCCCGGATTTGGCTTTCAGAAAACCCCGCCATCTTTTAAAATCCTTTACACGCAAACGCCATGGATTACACACCTCTCATTGAAAAACGCCGCCAGCGCCTGGAAGAATTGGAAACAGTCATTGCCGAACCGGACTTCTTCAATGACCAGAAAAAGGCCTCGGAAATCATGAGAGAGCACCGCCGCCTGAAGGAACTCATGGAAACATGGGATTCCCTGAACGCCACGGAACAACAGCTGGCGGACAACCAGGAACTGGCCAAGACGGACGATCCGGAACTGGCGGAACTGGCCGCCCTGGAGATTCCAGAACTGGAAGCCACCCTGGAAAAACTGCGGAGCGACGTGCAGTACAGCCTGCTTCCCCGCGACACGACGGAAGACCGGGACGCCATCATTGAAATCCGCGCCGGAACGGGCGGGGATGAAGCCTCCCTGTTTGCCGGAGACCTGCTGCGGATGTACCAGCGTTTTGCGGAAGAACGCGGCTGGCGCTTCGAGCATCTGGAAAGCAGCCCGTCGGACGTGGGCGGATTCAAGGAAGTCGTCTGCCGCATTGCCGGGGAAGAAGTGTTCCGATTCCTGAAATATGAAGGCGGCGTGCACCGTGTGCAGCGCGTTCCCGCTACGGAAACGCAGGGGCGCATCCATACTTCCACCGCCACCGTGGCCGTCATGCCGGAAGCGGAGGAAGTGGACATAGAAATCCGCCCGGAAGATCTCCGCATCGAAGTATGCCGTTCCGGCGGAGCCGGAGGCCAGCATGTGAACAAAACGGAATCCGCCGTTCAGATATGGCACATACCCACGGGCGTTTATGTCCGGTGCGAGGAAGAACGCAGCCAGATGAAAAACCGAGAAAAAGGCATGAAAATCCTGCGCGCCAAGCTCTTTGAAGCCAAAAAACGGGAAGAGGCGGAAAAATACTCCGCCGCGCGCCGCAATCTCATCGGCTCCGGCGGCCGTGAAGAAAAGATACGCACATACAACTTCCCGCAGAACCGTCTGACAGACCACCGCATCGGCTACACGTCCCACAATCTGGACGGTATCCTGATGGGGCAGCTGGAAGACCTGATTATGGCCCTCCAGCACGCGGAAATGCAGGAACGCCTGGCGGAGGCCGGAATGTCCTAACTTCCTTTTTCCTTTCATGAAAACTTTACTGGAAGTCCTTCAGGCCGGCACGGATTATCTGGTCCGCCAGGGGTGCGACGAGGCACGCGCCACCATGCAGCATTTGCTGGCCCATGTCCTGCACTGCAACCGCACGGCTCTTTACTCCCAGTTTGACAGGCCCGTGGAAGAAGCGGAGCTGGCACCCCTGCGCGAACTGCTGAAACGCAGGGCAGCGGGAGAACCGCTGCAGCATCTGCTGGGGGTCACGGAATTTTTCCGGAGGGATTTCCTGACGGATGCCCGCGCCCTGATTCCCCGCCCGGAAACCGAGGAACTGGTGGAAATGGTGTTAAAGAAAATCCCGGACCATCCGGTACGCATCCTGGACATGGGCACGGGCTCCGGCGTTATCGGCGTCACGCTGGCGCTGGAACTCAAGGAGCGCGCCGGAGAAGTCGTGCTGGCGGACATTTCCCCGCAGGCTCTGGATCTGGCCCTGGAAAATGCCATGCGGCTGGGAGCCAGAGTCTCCACCATCCAGACGAATCTGTTCGCCAACATTCCCCAGGAAAAAACGGATCCGCATGCGGAGGATGCCGATTCTGCTCCGGAGGGAGGAAAAGGGGAAAACGGGCGGAACATGCTCTTTGACGTTATCGTGGCCAATCTGCCATACATTGCAGAGGGGGAAAAACTTGCCCCGGAAGTCATGAAAGACCCCCATACAGCCCTGTTCGGAGGTCCTAAAGGCTGGGAAATCATTGAACGCTTTCTGGCCCGCGCCCGGGATTACCTGAATGAAGACGGCTTTGTAGCCCTAGAAATCGGGTACGACCAGGCATCCGTCGTAACGCAAATCATGGATGGATACGGCTACAATTACATTGAAGTTCTGAAGGACATGAGCGGCGTCTCCCGTTTCCCCTTCGGCTATCGTTAATGTTATCCTCCTTTTCACTCCATGCAGACGGCGCGCATTCTGGTTGACGGACAAAGCGATCTGGTACTGGATTACGGTATTCCTCCGGAAGCGGGAGACGTCAAGCCGGGCTGCCGCGTACAGGTGCCCCTGCGCAACAGAACGGCTACCGGAACCGTGCTTACGCTGTCAGAACCGGCCCCGGCCTGGAAGGACAGGCTCAAGCCCATTCTGAAACTGATCGATCCGGATCCCCTGATTTCCCCGGTGATGATGAATCTGGCCTCATGGGCGGCGGACTATTACTCCGTGGCTCTGGATCAGATGATCCGGTGTCTGCTCCCGGAAACCGTTCGTCAGGAAAATACGGCGGAAAAAATGCGCAAAATGGTGTATCTGGAAAAAACTCCGGCACGGGAGGAACTGGACGCCCTGTACCGCAAAGCACCCCGGCAGGCCCAAATGCTGGATTATTTCTCATCCGCGAAACAACAGTCCGCCCCCCTGGCGGCATTCGGCGCCGGAGCCCTGAACGTTGCCCGCAGCCTGGAAGCCAAAGGCTTCATTTCCCTGAAAGAAGAGGCCGTGCACCGGGACCCCAGCACCGGGGAGCAATTCGTCCCCACCCAGCCCATGAAGCTGAACAGCCAGCAGCAGAAAGCGCTGGAAGAAATCACGGCCATGTGCGCGGCAGAGCGCAAAAAACCGGTCCTGCTGCAAGGGGTTACCGGTTCCGGAAAGACGGAGGTTTACTTACAGGCCGTTTCCCAAATAGTAAAATCCGGAAAATCCGCCCTGATCATGGTGCCGGAAATTTCCCTGACGCCCCAGACGGTTCAGCGTTTCAAATCCCGTTTCGCGGAACTGCCTTCCTCCGTGGCAGTGCTGCACAGCCTCCTCTCGGACGGGGAGCGCTTTGACGAATGGCATGCCATCCGTTCCGGAAAAGCCCGCATCGTCATCGGTCCCCGTTCCGCCGTCTTCGCCCCCCTCCAAAATCTAGGCCTGGTGATTGTGGATGAAGAACACGACGCCTCTTACAAACAGGAAAGCTCCCCCCGCTACCACGGGCGGGATCTGGCCGTGCTGCGCGCCCATCTGGAAAATTGCGCCGTGCTTCTTGGCTCTGCCACTCCCTCCCTGGAAAGCATCCATAACGCCCTGATTGGAAAATATTCCCTGGTAAAACTGACGGAAAGGGCGGACGGCCAGCAGCTCCCGCTCATTCGCATCCTGGACATGAAAACGGAAGGAAGGAACAAATCCGGTCCCAACGTTATCTCCGAACGCCTCAGGATGTCCATTGACCGGCGTCTCGACAAGGGGGAACAGGTCATCCTGCTGCTCAACAGGCGCGGATTCGCACGCTCCATCCAATGCCCGGACTGCGGCCACGTAGTCACGTGCCTGCACTGCTCCCTGCCCCTGACCTACCACCGTACGGAAGACCGCCTCATGTGCCACCTGTGCGGATTCAAAGCCCTCCCGCCCCGTTCCTGCCCGGAATGCCGGTCCGCCAACATCCTGCTCCAAGGGTACGGAACCCAGAAGGTGGAGGAACTCCTGCGCCGCACTTTCCCTGCGGCGCGCATCACGCGCGTGGATGCGGACGTGGCCCGGCGGAAAAACGCCGTCCGGACCATTCTGAACCAGTTTCGCGCCCATAAGATAGATATTCTCCTGGGCACCCAAATGATCGCCAAAGGTTTGGATTTTCCCAACGTGACGCTGGTAGGCGTGCTGAACGCGGACCTGGGGCTCCACATCCCGGATCCCCGTGCAGGGGAACGCACTTTCCAGCTCCTGACGCAGGTAGCGGGCCGCGCCGGCCGCGGCGATCTTTCCGGAGAAGTCATTATCCAGACTTTTACGCCCCAGTCCCCCTCCCTGCAATACGCCCGGCATCATGACACGGACGGCTTTGCAGCCCAGGAACTGGAAATGCGGCGTACTTTCGACCTCCCCCCCTTCACCCATATCGCCGTATTGACCATACGTTCCCAGCATGAAAGCATGGCGGAATTCGCCACGCAAACCCTCGCGGCCCGCCTGCGCGGCATGCTTCCCCCTCCCGCCACGATGACCGACCCCTGTCTCT
>OWIT01001232.1_pt1 | contig 11107 bp, 9 predicted proteins | sample 1732681 | NCBI WGS metagenome assembly OWIT01 (sample SAMN05065741, study PRJEB22554) | human gut metagenome | biome: ENVO:2100002; feature: ENVO:00000062; material: ENVO:00002003 | host: Homo sapiens | place: USA | reverse complement strand
ACCTCCTCGCTCCTCAGTTCTATGTCCTTATTTCTCTTCTCCAACTAATTTTCAATTTTCAATTCCCAAGCTCCAACTGATTCTTCACCAACTTATAATAAGTCCCCCGCAAGGCCGTGAGTTCCTGATGCGTCCCTTCCTCCACGATGCGTCCCTTGTCCAGCACCACGATCTTGTCCGCGTCACGTACCGTGCTTAGCCGATGCGCCACGACCACCACCGTCCGTCCTTTGTAGAAGGCGTGCAACTGCTCCATGATCTCCCGCTCGTTGTTTGCGTCCAAGGCGTTCGTGGCCTCGTCCAGGAAGATGAAGTCGGGATTCTTGTACACCGCCCGGGCGATCAGGATACGCTGTCTCTGCCCTTGGCTCACTCCGTTTCCCTCCATGCCGATCTTCGTATTATAGCCCAGCGGGAGCGAATCGATGAAATCCCGGATATTCGCCACCGTCACGGCATGCAGCAGGCGTTCCTTGTCCACCACCTCTTCGCCGGGGGCGATGTTGTTGGCGATCGTATCCGAGAAGATAAAACCATCCTGCATGACCGAACCGGTCTTGCTACGCCATACGTGAGGATTCAAGTTCCTGAGGGAGGTATCGCCGATCCTCACGTCCCCCTTGTTGGGGTTATAAAAACCGAGCAGGAGTTTCACGATCGTCGTCTTCCCGCTTCCGCTGGCCCCCACGATGGCGGTCACCCTGTTATGGGGTATCGTCAGGTTGATATCCTCCAGCACGTAATCCCTGTCCGCCCCGTCATAGTTGAAGCTGAGGTTTTCCAACCGTAGCGTCCTGTCATCGGGGAGAACATTCAGTCTTATCCCGCCTACCTCTTCCTCGTCCTCCTTCCCGTGTATCTCGCCGAGCCGCTCCAAACTGATCTTCGCGTCCTGCAAGGACCGTGAGAAATCGATCAATTGCTCGATAGGTGAGGAGAGCTGCCCCACGATGTAGGTCACCGACATCATCATACCCAGTGTCATATCCCCTTGCACGACGGCCCGCGCCGCAATGAAGGAGATGAGTATGTTCGTGGTCTGGTTGAAAAAGACCGCCCCGAGTTGCTGATATTGTTGTAACGCCAACCCCTTGATCCCTATCTTGAAAAGTTTTACCTGTATCCGTTCCCATTTCCACCGCATCTTGGTCTCGCAATTATTGAGCTTGATCTCCTGCATTCCGGTGATGAGCTGGAATAGGTTGCTCTGCTCCCCGGCCGCCTGCGAGAAACGCTTTACGTCCAGCTCCCTCCTCCATCTCATGAAAGCGAGTACCCACGCCACGTATAGCCCGTTACCCACCAAGAAGAGTCCCAGTATCGTCCAGTCGTAATAGGCCAGCACGACCCCGAACACGATAAAGTTGACGAAAGAGAAGAGCGTATTGATGGATGTCCCCGTCATGAAAGCCTCGACGCGGTCATGGTCTCCGATGCGCTGCATGATATCGCCCACCATCTTGGTATCGAAGAAATGCAGGGGCAGGCGCATCAGCTTGGCGAGGAAATCGGAGATCAAGGCGATATTGATCCTCGTGTTTACGTGCAGCAATATCCAGCTCCGTATGAAGTCCACGGATAGCTTGGCGATAAAGATCACCAATTGCGATATAAGGATCAAGGTTATGAAACCTAGGTTGTTGTCTCGTATACCGGTATCCACTAGGCTCTGCGTGAGGAAAGGCAGGATGAGTTGCAGTACGCTGGCTGTCACCATGCCCAGCACGAGCTGTGCCATCTCCCGCCTGTAGGGCGATATATATCGGAAAAAGAATCCGAGGTTACGTTTCCTGTCTCTCCCCTCGTCCTCCATCCCGTAGAACTCCGGCCCCGGTTCCAGCAAGAGCGCCGTCCCGGTATCCTGCCCGTCCACCTTGGTACTGACCCAGCACCGCTTGAACTCCTCCCTCGTATAGGTGATAAGTCCCGCCGCCGGGTCCGCTATGTAGAACTTCCCTTTCTTTATCTTGTAGCAAACCACGAAATGCCATTGGTTCCAGTGCAGTATGCAGGGTAGGGGACATTCCTTTTCCAATTCCTCCACCGTGATCCGCACGCCCTGTGTTCGGAACCCGATCGCTTCCGCCGCCTCGCTGATACCCAGCATGGAGACCCCTTCCCGTGTGATGAAGGCTTTCTCCCGTAAGTTCTGGATCGAGTACACACGGCCATAGAACTTGGCGATCATACGGAGGCAGCTAGGACCACAGTCCATAGAATCCAATTGCTGATAATGTGGAAACGATCTTAGCATAAATTAAAACATTAGGATATAGACATGATTTAGTTCTTATTTCTTATGTTTTATCAGCATAATCACCGGATTGGACTCTTCATCCAATGTCGTTGCGATCTCTTTCAGTTTGCCTTTCAGTTGCCCTTTCCCGTAAGCCTCGACAAGTTCGTGGGCTTGCAATGCCTGTCCGATTACGAATTCCGGATCTAAAGGTCTTGACATCATATACATTTCTCTTTTGCTGGTATAATCACCATTGTATGTTTTAGGTATGAATACAGAATTTTCTAACCTATCGTACATCAATCCGGAAGTCGGAAACCCTCTCCCTGTTTCAAAATTAAATTCCGCTTTCAACAGGCTCATGAAATAATAACGGTCGGTAAAAACGGTTGGCATAAGAAATACTTCAGGAGGATCCATGGAGTGTATGGAGGGGGTTCTTACGATAAGGGGGATTGTCGTATTAGCATCCGGCAAATAGTGGTATATGGTATCGGATGATGTCTCCATAAGTACCCAATTGGTATGATCTGGAACTATTTGGTACACAGTGGTTGGAACTGGAACAGCCCAAGCTTCCCCGTCTCTTGCGACCGGGCTTTTAACTTCATCAAAAGGAATTGATATTTTCCGGGTGATACTTCCATCCTGTTTGGAAAAGATTAAATAATATGGAGGTATGGCGTTTGACGGGTTTTCCAGACTATTATCCGGTACATAAGAGATCAAATTTTCCCGGTCGTAATTAAATGTATTTACATGAGATTCCGTACCTGCGGCTTTGAAACTCCTTTTAAAATTTCCGTATAGATCATATACAGAGATTTTACTTCCGGTATAGGCTATAACAAATATTTCCTTGTTTGCTTCATCCAGAACAACCTCCGTAATACCTACATATTCCTCGCCACCTTGCCCTTTCCTGTTTATCTTCTTCAAGGCTTTGCCGGTTTTTCTGTCAAAAACAAACAAATTCCCGTCGTTGGCCCAGTTGGTTATTAATATAACTTCTGCACCAATGGCCATTACTTTGCCTTGGGTAACAAACTCATCATTTGTTTCCAACGGGATGTATTCCACATCCATGAAATCCTGTAGTGTCAATTCCTTTTCAGGATAATTCTTTGTAACATCAACTGTGATGAGTTCATTTGTTGATTGTTTATCTTTTCCACATCCCGCTAACGCAAAGAGGAGGATCGCTGAAATTGTGATTATCCATTTCATTATTTTTACGATTTAAGGTTAAACACTTAGGGCGATACGTTCGCTCAATCATGCCTAATTACAAAAATAGGTTATTTTTTCTCGATATCTCTTCTTTTTGCTCAAAACTTATAGCGGTGAATGGAATTCTATCCGTTATTTACATAATTTAGGCAAAGGCTTAGCAATGGATGTTGTTTCCTCTCGCTATCTTGCTATCTTGTGGGTCACTTATCAAAAGGTCGAATAGTTCGTTTATTTCTGGGTCGTTGATTCCCGAATCATCCTTTTCGAACTCCAGATGCCAGCTGACCCATGTTTGTCCTTCCAACTTATCCAGTCTTCGCTATCTAAAAAAGCGATATACTCACCTTGGGCAATCTCCAAACCTGCGTTATGGGCAGCGGACGCTCCCTCGTTCTCTTGATGAATCACCTTGATACGATCCTCTTTCTTAGCGTATTCGTCAGCGATCTTTCTGGATAAGTCGGTCGAGCCATCATCCACCAAGACAATCTCCAAGTGCAGATCGCCTTGGTACATCAAGGAATCTATGCATGTGGTCAAATATTTTTTGCTTCTTGGAAGGCCCTTGTATAATCACCGTTACCGGCTATCAGCAAACGACTATTAGGATGAGCTTCTAAGACCATATGGAACGCTTTGATCAAAGAACTCACACCCTTTATTTCGTCAATCCGACCGGCAAAAAAAATAATTGTTTCTCAATTTTTGTATTATAAGAGACAGCCTCCATTGGATTCATAACCATTAGGGATTGGTTTGTTTTTTGTGTTTTATTAACATGATTACCGGATTGGATTCTTCATCTAAACTTGCGGCAATTTCTTTTAATCGTCCCTTCAACTTCCCTTTTTCATAATCCTCAATGAGCTGGGAAGCCTCGATACTTTGCCAAGATGCGATTTTATCGTCTACAGGAAGTGATTTCATATTCACCGCTCTTTTCTCAGAATAATCGTTGTTATATACAATATATTCAAAAATAGCCTTTTCTTGTTTGTCATATAATAAGTCTGTAGTGGGAAATCCCTCATGTGTCTCGAAGTTATATTCTTTTTTAACCGTTTCCATAAAATAATAGCGGTTAGTAAGAATCCCTAGGAAGAGGAATACTTCCGGATTCATGGATTGTACGGATGGGGTCCTTGCTATAATCGGTATCATTTTATGGTCTGATTGGTACTTATATACTGTATCGGATGATTGTTCTACAAGTACCCAACAATCAAAATAGGGAATTATAGGATTATAGTTATCAGGGATCACGTTGTAATATATATCCTTTGCTTTATCAGAATAGTTTACAGCCATTGATATTTTTTCTTTAAATGGAATCTGGATTTGTTTGGTTGTTCCATCCTGTTTAGATATAATAGTAAAAGCAGGCTTGTCTGTTACCCAATAATTATTAGTTATTAAACTTGTTTGGTTGAAATTGTATAAATGAAAGAAATAGAGTTCATCACCTCGTTTAAGGCTTCTTTTAAAATCCCCATCTAAATCATATACTGATATTTTCCTTGAAAAATGATCGAGTACAAATATTTCATTTTGTTTTTCATCAAGCACAATTCTTTGGATGAACGTATATTCTTCTCCACCTTGCCCTTCTCTATTTATTTTTTTTAATCCTTTTCCCGTTTTTCTGTCATAGATAAAGATATCTCCATCTCTGACTCGGTTTCTGGCAAGAATAATATCCTTTCCGATTGCTAAGACAAGACCTTGGCAAATAAAATCGTCCTTTGTTTCCAAAGGAATATATTCGACATCCATAAAATCTTGAAGAATCAGTTCTTTCTTAGGGTAACTTGCCGTAACATCAACTGTGATAAGCTCATTTGTCGATTGCTTATCTTTTCCACATCCCGCTAACGCAAAGAGGAGGATCGCTGGTATTGTGATTATCCATTTCATTAATCTTCCGATTTAAGGTTAAACACTTAGGGCGATACGTTCGCTCAATTATGCCTAATTACAAAAATAGGTTATTTTTTCTCGTGATCTCTTCTTTTTGCTCAAAACTTATAGCGATGAATGGAATTCTATCCATTATTTACATAATTTCGGCACAGTCTTAGCAATGGATGTTGTTCACCCTCGCTATCTTGTGGGTCACTTATCGAAAGATCGAATAGTTCGCTTATTTCCGGGTCGTTGATTCCCGGATCATCCTTTTCGGACTCCAGATGCCAGCTGACCCATGTTTGTCCTTCCAACTTATCCAGATCATTCTCTAGCTCATAATGCAATGTGGGAAGGTGAAAAACGACTATAGTCGCCTGTTGGAAATATTTCCTGTCGGCGGTTATCACCCAATCAACGGGTATATCCTCTATTTTCAACTGTAGATCTTCCCCATTTATCGTGTTGAATACGAGCATCACTTTTTTACCAGCCTTTATTTGGCAATCTACGCCTGCTACCCAATCGGACACACGCCAATCCGTATATTCTTTCAGCCCGGCTTCTGCCTTGTAGTAATAATTTCTGCATCTTTGTATAGATTCCGGAATCATTTGCCCGCAATCCCTCCAAAATCGATCCAGATAATGTTTGTGTACTATGTATGAGGAATCTTTTATGTTGGGAAGTAGTGTGAAGGCCATGGAATAAAGCCTGAGGATGTTTACATACCACCAGCTTCTCAAGTCAACGCTCGTCTTAGAGGAAACAAATTGATCAGAGAATTTAATCAATCCCTCAGTAACTTGAAATAATGATTTCAGCCTTCGGGCTAGGCTTGTCGTATGCATGACCGATTCTTCGTTCTGGCGGTAATAATAAAACTCAATGTTGGTGATAACCATCCTCTCCGCTTGGCAAAGGACGATGGGACACCATAACTCATCCTCATGCATGATGCCTTCCTCAAAACGAGCCTGCATTTTATGCAGATATTTCCTATTGTATATGTATCTGACGGGTGTAGGCAAATAGAAACACGTTTTGACTAATTCTATGAAACCTTCTTTACCGGAAAGCAATTTTTTTATAGATCCGTTGGAAATACATTTAAAAGGTTTATCCATACTTCCGTCTTGATGGCATAGCCACATATTTCCCATCACGACATCGGCATGATGTTTCACCGCCTCATCATATAGAAGAGATAATGATTCATCTTTAATCCAGTCATCACTATCCAAAAAAGCGATGTACTCTCCCGTGGCAATATCCAAACCAACGTTGCGGGCTGCGGATGCTCCCCCATTCTCTTGATGAATCACTTTGATACGCTCCTCTTTTTTAGCGTATTCATCAGCAATTTCCCCAGACAAATCAGTCGAGCCGTCATTAACCAAGATAATCTCCATACGTAGATCACCTTGGTTCATCAACGAGTCGATACAAACCGTCAAATATTTTTCCACGTTATATATCGGGATAATGATCGATATGTCGATTTGATTGGGCGTATTCATATAATAGTATCAGGCTAGTTGTTTATTACTTGCATTCTTGGAATAAGGATTTATAAAATTCTATCATGTTTTTCCCGAATACCTCCGAGGAATATTTCTCCAAATACCGTTTGCGACCGTTCTTCCCGAGTCGTTTCGCTTCTTCCGGGCTCTGTAATAGGTAGACGATCTTCTGTGCTAATAAAGAGGTGTCGATCTCTACATTATCAGGAGATACTATTAATGGTACTTTCAATCCGCAAGACTCATCTACTACCTCGTTTAATCCGGATGTAGTGGTCGCTATAATGGGCAATTCATGCATCATCATCTCGACAGGGACATAACCAAATGGTTCGAATAAAGAAGGTACAACACCGGCATCGGCCAATTGATAGATCTCAAACAGCTCCTCCTTTTTCAATAGCCCAGTGAAAGTAATTTTAGTGTAAATATTTTTTGCTTCTTGAAAGGCTCTTGTGTAATCACCATTACCGGCTATTAGCAAACGGCTATTAGGATAAGCTTCTAAGACTAGATGGAACGCTTTGATCAAAGAACTCACACCCTTTATTTCGTCAATCCGACCGGCAAAAAGAATAATTTTCTCTTTAGGTCCTACGTGCCATTTCTTACGTAAAAGTTCTTTATCTACCGACATATCAACTACATCACCCAAACCATTAGGAACAACAGAAACTTTCATTGAATCAAGTCCATAATCCTGACATAGTATTTTTTTCATATAATTTGACAAGCAAATTGTATGATCCACCTGGGTATAGTACGCCCTTTCTTCTTCAAACGATTTTTTTACGTTTTCACTAAAACTATCCGGATGTTCTTCATTGAGAATATTACGTAGGCGATTCAGGTTGTCAAAAACAGTAAATCCCCAGTCAGAAAAATGTGCGACAGAAATAATCTTACAATCAAAAGCTTCTTTCAGTTCGCTGACAAGACTCTCATTTTGATGATAATTCAAATGGAACACTAAATCCTTTTTGTCCTTAATATGTAATTGAAGTAAATATACAACATTACGAAAATACAACGCTCTTTGTTTTTGGCTATCTGATGTTCGTTGCTCTGGTATAGGTGAGGGAAAATACCAATGCTCAATGTTCTCTATTTTCTCCATCTGTATATATGGCTTGTCAGATAGCAAATTTATTATACAAATGTGCAAACTTCTATTTTGTAGAGCAAAAGTTAGTTCTCGGATATATGTCCCGACACCAAAAACAGCTCCTCGACGAGTTTCATTAAAGATATATAGATTCATATTAACGACATTTTCTTGGTTAATAAAAGATTATAAAAGTTGCATCCATGACAGATCCGTTGAATTAAGTGCGGTCAATCGCAACAATCCTTCACCCGCATAACCAGAAAGAAGCCCCATAGAAACAGGCTGTTTCTCCATATCTAGATCAGGAAGTTGTTTTAAGATATTATCAATTTCGTTTTGACTAGTATTATGGAAATATTGGCTATTTATACTTTTGCACGCAACGTTACCTATCATAGAATTTTCTAAACGATGAAAGCATACTTCCAAACTCCATTCCCTACATTGTTCTAAGAGATCTTTACAATCCTCATAACCAAATATCTTTTGTAAGTCAAGTAAGAAACAATATACATCTGTTTGTTCTTCCGGAGAAATCTCCGGTAATTTATTTTTGATCAGTTCAACAATATGCCATAGACATTCTCGTGCTTGAGAGGATGGCTTCTGATAACGTAATCTCGAAATCCAATATCGACCATACCCAGCTAATCCGTCATACAGGCTGAAATCCAGCCAAGGATCGTACATAACTGCACGAAGCATCCTTTGATCAAAATCCTCACAAATATCATCTTCTACAATTAAAAAATTATTACGGATTAGGTAATCAATTCCTATGCCTATTCCTGCTATACCTTTTTCATAATCTGCGGGGCTATTTACATGTATTTGATTCTGTATTTCTCCAATCAGATCTAAGGCATAATCTGCAAACAACATGTTTTTTGTATATTGCGCATAATGGAAAAAGAAAATTGCAATTCCCATCTTGCCATGTACTAATCCGGGACTTTCTGTCAATGTGCCGTTAAGTAGGAGTGTACCAACAATATGAGATATTTGTTTCTCTATTGTTGTATTAGAAGAGATCGCCTTTGGATTCATAACTATTTACGATAGTTTCATTTTTTATGTTTTATCAGCATGATCACCGGATTGGATTCTTCGTCTAAACTTGCGGCGATCTCTTTTAACCGGCCTTTCAGTCTTCCCCTTTCATGATCTTCAACAAGTTTGGGAGCCTCTAGGTACAAGATAGATGCGATTTCTTCATTGCCTGGTAATGATTTCATATATACCTCTTCTTTGCTTGAATAATCATTATTATACACGGTATATTTAAATATAGTTTTTTCCTTTTTGTCATATACCAAATCAATACCCGGAAATCCATATTCTTTTTTGACTGTTCCCATGAAATAATAGCGGTCGGTGAGCACACTCGGTAAAAGAAATACTTCTGGCATCATAGATTGAACAGATGGAACCCTTACTATAGCAGGTTTCATAGTATGGTCTTGTGAATATGTATACAATGTATCGGCCGAAAGTTCCATCAGTAAATAATTATTAAAATAAGGAATTATCGGATAAACACACGAAGGAAGGTAGGCATAAGTCATACCAGTTGTTTCATCTTTAGTCCTCATCACTATTGATTTTTTCTCTTTAAATGGTATTTGAATTTCTTTGGTGATACTACCATCTTGCTTTGAAACGAGCATGAATGAATGACCAGTATGAAAAGCCAGAGAATTATTATCATTAAAAGCATCATGGCAAATTAAATTTTCCCTGTCAAAATTAAACATTTCAAAAAACAAAAAATCTCCTTTATGAGGAAGACTTCGTCTAAAATTCCCTTCTAAATCATAAACAAGTATTTTTTTTGCATACATATCGTTGACAAATATTTCGTTATTGTCTTCATCTAAAACGATTTTTAAAATATCCGTATACTCTTCCCCTCCCTGTCCTTTCCTATTTATCTTTCTCAAAGCTTTTCCTTCCCGATTATAGATATAAATATTTCCATCATTGCTTCGGTTTTTTGCAATTATCATATCCTTACCAATAGCTTGAATAAAACCTTGGCAAATAAACTCATCTGTTGTTTCTAACGGAATATATTCGACATCCATAAAATCTTGAAGAATCATCTCCTTTTTAGGGTAATTTGCTGTAATATCTACAGTTATAAAGTTATTAATTGGTTGTTCATTTTTTTTACATCCAATCAATAGAAACAGGATAATAACTAAATTTATATTTTTCATATATACTCGTTTATCTTATTACGACTCTCTAATTAACATATTATCACGATCCATTATTGTCACTTTACATGACAAAGGTTAGGACGACCAATGGCTATTTCATAATTAGATGGAGAGGGGCAGAACCATTGGTATAAACAAGTATTGCATGGCGCTTGATTACGGATACGAAGCCACGATCTGCCTTCTTCTAATTCTTTAGATATGATCTCATAAATACTATGTGTATGTATATTTCCTAATATTGGATAGTTTACATTTGCATAAATATCACCATTAGACATAATGGCTATTTTCCCAAAATCAAAAATATTCATCGATTGATTTATAAAAAAATCACTAATGGAAAGTGGTGTGGATAAAATATCATCCTTTGTTAGAAAAACATTTTCCTTAAAAAAATCTATGTTATCTCCCGTATATACTGGTTTTAATTGGTGTTTTTCAATTCCAAATTCCTCTATAAATTTATTTATTTGCGAATAATTATCCATAGATGTTACTTCAAAAATACATTCAAAAGGTATTGATTGATTAAGTAATAATCGCCTTGAATAATTCCATTTTGATATATCTATTGGGTAATTTATTAATATTGAGTATGAAAAATTATTTACAAATTCTGGCTGCAAAGATATAACATTTGAATAGTTACATGTTATTTTTTTTAATGAAGGAAATTGATCTAAAACAAGTAATAGCTCTTTATAATTCGCAACATCTTTTAAATTTCCAATAATATTAACAGTTGAAATGTTTGGCAATGACTTTAGAAAAGAATTTAAGTCCATTATATTAGTATTGTAATCCACGTAAATACTAATTTCAGATAGATCTGTCTCTTATACACATCTCCGAGCCCACGAGACTACGCTGCATCTCG
>OWIT01001230.1_pt1 | contig 11113 bp, 10 predicted proteins | sample 1732681 | NCBI WGS metagenome assembly OWIT01 (sample SAMN05065741, study PRJEB22554) | human gut metagenome | biome: ENVO:2100002; feature: ENVO:00000062; material: ENVO:00002003 | host: Homo sapiens | place: USA | reverse complement strand
GAAAAAATTGCCCACGCTCGATAATTATCTGCCCACGGCCATCGTATTTCTCAAACTCCAAATACTGGGGAGAAATATTTTTAGAGCCGCAAATGCAGGAGAACTGTCTCGGGGTTCGATGTTAAAGTTACTTTTATCATGCTTTGGTAAAATTGACTAAATCAGATTTTTAGAATTAAGGGGAAGGGGATGGATGAGTTAAGTCTGCTGCCGCTTGGCACGTCTGATTTCGCAACGTTAAGGTTAAGGAATCAGATTTATGTCGACAAGTCAGCGCTTATATACAAAATAGCCATTCGCCCCGGGAAATTTTTTCTCGCGCGGCCCCGTAGATTTGGTAAATCACTATTGATCTCAACGTTTGAATCACTCTTCAAGTTTGGACTTAGAGACTTCAAAGGCTTGACCATTGAAAAGCTATGGAAAGAAACTGAGACCTACAACGTTGTTAGGTTGGATTTTTCGGAAATCAGACCTGATTTCGGTTTGGAGAAATTCAGGGATGATTTGCGAGACCGTTTAATAGACAATTTCGCCCCTTATGGTTTTAACTTTGACAAAACCGGAACTTCAATTTTTAGCCAATTATCTTCATGGTTAAAAAAACAGGCTCCCAACTCTCTAGTTATTCTTGTTGACGAATACGACGCACCACTGACTTCTTGTTTAAGTAATTTCGAATTGTTCGAAAAAGTCAGGAGCCTCCTTTCGGATTTTTATGCGATCCTAAAGTCCAACGACGGGGCACTGAGATTTGTCTTCATTACAGGGATTACTAAGTTCAACAAAACCAGAATTTTTTCTGCCCTTAATAATTTGTCAGACCTTTCCTTGGATGTGGAGTTCGGAGAGCTTTTAGGCTATACGAAAGAAGAAATCGAGAAATACTTCTCGCCGTACCTAGCCTGCGCTGCTCGAGCTTTAGATTTAACACGTTCTGAGCTCTTGGGGGCGTTAATGAGACATTATGATGGTTTCTGTTTTGAAAGAAGCGCCACAGAAAGAGTATTTGCCCCTTGGTCTCTTCTAAACTTCTTTGCATCCCCGAGAAACGGTCTCTTGGACTATTGGTTTGAAAGCGGCGGTAAGCCTTCAGTTCTGATGGAATATTTGAAATCCCATGCGATGAGAAGTCCTGAGGAATATGGCAGAGAAAAAACTATTTCTTTATCAACTCTATCAGGGAGTTCGGACGCCGACACTTTGTCTGACTTAGGTCTTCTCACTCAGACAGGTTATTTGACCATCAAAGCAGTGAAGTATGGAGATACTGTTTATTTAGATTATCCCAATCTTGAAGTAAAGAAGGCTATGGGCCAACTGTACGTTGAGCACCTCTTGACGGGCAGAAGCGCCGGACAAGTAGGAGCGGGTCCAATTGTCCAAGTTTTGTCAGAAGAATCAGCCGAGGCTCTTGTCCACATCCTTAATCGTCTTTTTGCAGCAATTGATTATCAGCGATATCCGGTAAGAGATGAAGCTTCAGTCAGAGCGTTTACTCAGGTGTATTTTGCAGGAGCCGGACTAGAGCCTAAAGTGGAGCACCATACTGCTCACGGACGCAGTGATTTGGAAGTTAAAGTTAACAACCGGCATTGGATCCTCGAATTTAAGGTTTCCCGCGACCAAGAAAATCCGGATCAAAAACTCGAAGAAGCTGTCGAGCAACTGAAACTCAAAGGATATGGTGACGATTCTTCATCAGAAAATCTGATCAAAGTTGCTTTAGTTTTCTCACTTGAAGAACGAAAATTTATCCGTTGGAAAGAAGTTTAATCACCAAGGAAAACATCCTAACCATTCATAGAATCGGGCGGCCGCTTTTGGCTGTAATCGAAAAAGCGGCCTCTCTGCTTCTAAGTTGAAATCGCCGAATTGTCTGTCCAAATCATTTTTGGCAAAATCCTCTTCTAATTTGATCAATCATAACTGTCGGTATTTTGATGAAATCAAGAAGTTTGCTTAGTAAGGCCGTTGTATCGAGCCTTTTGCTTTTTCAAGTCCTTTCAGTCTCGGCATCAGATCTAACTTCTGACATTCAAGAAGTCATTAAAGGCAAAAAAGCTCAAGTCGGCGTCGCGGTTCTTTACAAAGACGATGCCTTCACCGCGAATAACGATGATCAATATCCTTTAATGAGCGTCTTCAAATTCCATATTGCACTTGCTGTTCTAAAGAAAATGGAAAAGGAAGGCATCCCCTTAACTGCAGTTGTTACGCTAGGACCATCTGACATCGACACGAAGACTTGGAGTCCGATGTACAAAAAATACAAGTCTAAGAAAATCACTTTGTCCTATGGAGACTTAATCAACTATATGGTCTCTCAGAGCGACAACAATGCTTGTAACTGGCTGATTAATTTTGTGGGCGGAATTCAAAATGTGAATGACTTCATTAAGAACTTGGGTATCGATCGAATCCAGTTGATCGAAACCGAAAAGTCCATGGAGCAGGACATCAGAAAAAGTTACAACAACTGGTCAACGCCGTTATCTGTTGCTCAGCTCTTAAGAAAGGTCTACACAGAAAAGGTCCTTTCTGATGAGCATTTCGCTTTCTTAGAAAAGGCCATGCTGGCTTCGGCCTCAGGTAAAGACAAGTTCAGAGCAGGCTTGCCGAAAGAAGTGGAAGTCGGCCATAAGACCGGAATGTCATACAGAACACCGGAAGGTATCAGAATGTGCGATGCAGACGTGGGCGTTATTTATATGCCCGGAGGCGAGAAATGCTATTTGGCAGTTTTGGTTAAAGACTCAAAAGAATCCGACGCTGCTAACGCAAAGATCATGGCCGATATCGCTAAAAAGGTCTACTCGCATTACACAGAAAACGCCAGTAAAAATTCGGCTGCTGCTAAATGAGTCTCTCAACCTTAATCAGAAAGTTCGACGATTAGTAGAGGAGGCGTCCGACGAAGTCCTTTCAGGTTTTTGGCTTCAAATTTCTCTGGGTTCAAAAAGTCCACGCCTCCGTACCATCCGAATTGAGTTCAGCGGAAGATTCTTCGTTGATTTGCTTGCGAATCAATAATGACGGTCATAGATAAGTTCAATTGTTTTAAGTGAGAGGAAAACCCGCTGCATATAACTCTTAACTTTGCTATAGGAAAACAAAAATTTGGCAGGTCGGTATTAACACCTTCCTGCCAAAATTTCCCTTCCTGATGGAAGCCTAGATTTTCAAATCTAATTTCCCAGTGATTGCCGACTACTTCCCGGCAAGATTGTTCTTCTTAAGCCAGTTTTCAATTAGTTGAGCCAATTGCTGGTTATTCTTTTCAGCCATTAAGAAGTGAGAATTACCGTGAATGCCGATTTCGGGTAAATGAATAAGCTCGGCATGACCGCCGTGATCATTAACGGCCTTGACGAATTTTCTTGCCATTGCTAATTCACTGCGCCACTTATCCGGACCTGCGGCTTCGCTGGGCTGATCAGGAATGTAGTCGCCGTAGATCAAGAGAATAGGAATCTCAGTGAGCTTCTTAAAGTTCTCAGGAGAAACGCCTTCAGCAGCTCCCCCAAGAATGGCTACTTTTGTTTTTTCCTGAGGAGGGACTTGACCTTCCGGGAAAAGGAAGGGTGTTCCGCCCGGCTCTAACGCCACGATCGCCTTAACGTTCTTGGTGTAGAAAGGTGTTCTCCAGCCGATCGTGCCTCCCATGGAATGTGTCATGAGAATCGAAGGGCCGATCTTGTCAAAGAGTTTCGCCAGACTTTTAGCGTTGACGTTGTTATCCAGCGGGCCGGAGTAAGGATTCCAAGAACGCTGGAAAGCTTCAACGGCTTCAGGCGTATTAGGGAATTGAGAGTTCTTGAATACTCCGTTCTTATCTCCGACTCGACTCAGACGGAAAAACGTCTGATCCTGATACAACGGATTTCCGCTCCAGGTATTGTTTCCGTTGTCTTCAACAGTGGAAAGACCGGCTTCACCCATACGAGGCTGGTCGATTAAGTAAACGCTGTAATGTTTCTTGAGGAAGATGTTCTGGAAACCGTCTCTTCCGTCAGGCGTACTCTCCCAAGTTCTCTTGGTTTGATCTCCGCCGTGCTGAAAGACGATTGGGTATTTATTGGGATCAACAGGAATCTGGTAGAAAACATAAGCGTGGTCGCCGTAAGCCTTTTGTCCTTCCGGACTGAGAAAGTGGTCTTCAGAGAATGTTCCTTGTTTCTGAACTACGGAACCACCGATTGCAAAACTCCCTTGTGATTCAAGTTCGATCGGTGCAGCGACAGCTGCCGCACTGAGGATTAAGCCGGAGAGTGCAACGCATAAAGATTTCTTGATCATATCCGCCTCGTTAATCAAAATTGAATAAGTTGAGTTAAGTACTGAACTAATGGCATGGAGACAATGGCGACCAATGTTGTCAGAGTCGCACCCTGCAAAGAAACGTCATAGGCTTTCGGATTTAATAATTGAGCTAACAGCGGAGTTCCGGCGCCGGCAGGTGTAGCGACTGCAGCCAGTAAGACACCGAAGAAAATCGGATTGTCCACAAACGGACGCATAATCAGGAGAATGATGATCGGAATAATTACCATCTTGAAAAGGGAATACAGCCAAATCTTCTTATTGGACAAACACTGCTTCCAGTTCATATCTGCAAGGAAAGAACCGATTAAAAGCATAGACAAAGGAGCAGTCATACCGCCGAACATCTTGATCGGCTCGGCAATGATTCGAGGAATCTGAATTCCTGTGAGGTAAATGATGAGAGCCAGAACGCAGGCAATGATCCCAGGGTTCATGATTTTGCGAAGCGTATCCATGCTGAAAAACGATCCGTTGTTGCCGCCGCTCATCCAGTAGTAACCGAGAGAGAAGAAGAGCAGGTTATAAGGGAGAAGGAATGCAGTGATGTAAATCATCGCTTCATGACCGTACAACGAATACACCATCGGTATGCCCATCATGGAGATATTTGTGAATGTCGTCATGACAGTGACGGCTCCTCGCTCTTCTTTCTTGAAATTGAGCAGTCGGCCTAACATCATGCTTAGGACGATTAAGCAAGTGAGAGATGCCAGAACAATGGCAAAGGTATGACCTAACTGCGTTCCGCCGATTCGAGGCTCATTTCCTAAGACGCCTGTGAGAATAATGGCCGGCATTGCATAGTTGAAGACCAGTTGGGTCAGTGCCGGAATATTCGATGGATTGATGACTTGTTTTTTCCGAGCATAGACGCCCACTAGAATCAAAATGGAAAAAATAAGCATTTGTTCCATTAGCAGCATTTTCTAAACCAATCTCCTAAAGCTCTTTATCTTCAATGCTGGTACTTTACCTATAAGTAAAAATACTTATTTGCCTAAAATTTTGGAGATGTGATCTAAAAAATTTTGTTTGACTTTTGGGTAACGATTTAGGCGAGCGGCTTTCAGTCTGAGTTGGTGTCGCCTTTGTAGTTTGTGTAGAAGAACTTCAGAGTCACAAATGAAACAGCCAACAGAATGATTGTGGAAAAGAAGAGGGCGGAAAGAAGAGAACAGGTCAAAGTCAAAGTTTCTTTCGGTTGTTCATTTCTGAAAGCAGCAAACCGATAAGCGTTAATAGGATGCCTAACGCGGCGCGTGGAGAAATGGTTTCGTGTAGAACTACGACAGAACAGAGGACGGTGATGACGGGAACAAGGTAGATGTACACACTTGTCTTTACCGCTCCGAGAACTTTGACGGCAAAATTCCACGTCACAAAACACATGGCGGACGCGCCAAGCCCTAAGAACAAAAGATTAAAGAAGAAGACAGGTTCAAAAATCCTTTGCCAGTTCAGACTGGACTCGAATAATAGTGCGGGAAGCATGAAAAGGATTCCGTATCCGAAAATCTTTCGTGTGGCGAATATTGTCGGAAAGCCGAACTTTCCGATTTCTTTCATAAGGATTGAATACAAAGCCCAAACGGCAGTGGCAGATATGGTCAACAAATCTCCTTTTGGATTGACCGCCATCGTCCCTCCGGAAAAACTTAGCAAATAGATCCCGACAATCGCCAGGCAAAAACCAATGAAGAACGCCGCTGAGGGTAGTTTTTCTTTTAACAGGACGCACGAAAATATCGCCGTAAAAAACGGGGACACTGACATGATGACACCGACGCTGCTTGCCTGCGTGTAGGTAAGAGCGATGTTCTCCAGTAGGTAATAGAGACAAATTCCGAGAAAACCCGCCGAAGCCAAATAAACATTCTGTCTTCTTGTTAATTGGTAAGTACTTTTAGCGGACAGAAAATACAGAGCAGCGAAGCCGATGCAAAAACGAATGAGCAAAATTTGCACCGGCGTAAAACCTTGCAGAAGCACCTTGGTGGAGACGAATGTTGTTCCCCAGCAAAGGATCGTTAGGAAAGCCGCTAGATGAGCGGGTGTATTTGAGTTAGTCGGAGTCATTGGAAGAAGGCGCCTTCTTTAGAAAAACATTCTGGTAACTACCTGGCGTTAATCCTGTTAGCCGGTTAAATACGTTTGAGAAATGCGCTTGATCTGCAAAGCCGCTTTTTAGTGCCGCGAGTGATGGAGGTATGCCTTGTTTAAGAAAGGTTTGCGCTTCTTTAACCCGAATGCTCATGAGATAGCTATGAGGCGTAAGACCTAACTGCTTGCTGAAAGAGCGGATTAAGGAGGACTTGCTGACAGAGACTCTTTGGCAAATGTCATCTAAGGTTATTGTCTCTGAAGCGTGTGACTCAAGGTATTCGCAAGCCTCCTTAATTTGAGAGGATCTGAGGGGCCGCGATTGCAAGGAGGTGTGGGTATACTTTCCGAATAACCTTGAGAAGAGGACATAAAACAACTCTTCTTTCCTGAGTTCATCGGAACGCTGGGTGATGAGCCTGTGCAGTTCCAAGAAAGCACTGCAGGCGGATTCGTCAGAAAAGACAGTTGGTTTGAATTGCGGAAGATAACTCTCACCGGTGAGTTCCATTGAAATTTCTTCCATTCGCTTCTTAAGAATATTGAATCCCAGGTAATGCAGGAACGGTGCTCGAGACGCCGAGACACATTCATGGTTGTCGCGAGGATTGAAAATTAAGAGGTAGCCTGGAGAAAGTTTAAGGTTAAGGCCGTTGCAAATAAGTTCTCGCTCTCCGGAAACCACGAAACCCAAAACGTAGTAGTCGTGGAAGTGTTTCGGGAAAGGCTGAGCATAGCCCTGAAGGCAGAATGCTTCCAACCCGAGCACTTCGTCATGTCTAATGGTTCGTGAGATGGTTTTCATATAGTGTTCTTTTGTTTTTTCTAACTATCTCAAAAACGGTGGCGGTAGGCTTGTAAAAAATTGCCATTTTTTAGGCGACAAGAAATCGTATCTTCTAAAACGAATGGAGAATGTTTTCAGAACATAATGTTTCGTATTCGAACGAAGAAAATTTTAGGGTGAAGTGATGTTTAGACGCCAGTTAATTCTTGGAATCTCCTCTGGTTTACTTGTCAGCCAAGGGGTTCGTGCGAAAACCGTTTCTGATTTGGTCGTTCCTAAAGAAAGAAAACTTCAGTTAAATGCAAAGCCTTATTATCAACTGATAGAAATTAAGGGGACAGCCTTTGAACGCGGAAAACGCTACGGATCATCGGCTTCGGGAGCGATTAAGAGAAATATTGACTTTTATTCCTCCGCGTTCGAAAAATCCGCGAATATTGATTGGCCGCAGGCACAGAAACTCGCCATGAAGTTTCTTCCTGTGATTGAGAAGTATTGCCCTTCATGTGTTGAGGAAATGAAAGGCATTGCTGAGGGTTCGGGAAGAAGCTTTGAAGACATCCTGACTTTGAATTGCAGAAGCGAGGTGCTTTTTGCCAAGGCAGATGCTTGTTCCTGCATCATTATTCCGGAAGGACGAGGCAAGAACGGTCATGTCTTTATGGGACAAACTTGGGATTGGATGGCAAGTGCTAGACAAAATTCTGTGGTTCTTAAGGTCCATCAAGAAGGTGAGCCAAGCATTCTGATGATTTGTGAGGCGGGCATGGTCGGAGGAAAGGGTCTGAATTCGGAAGGTATTTCTATCTGCCTTAATGCAACTTCAGTCGGAAAAGGGAAAATCGGCGTTCCGCTTCACCTAATGATGAGGAAAGTTTTGGATTCCAGTCTGGCAACAGAAGCAATTAAAGCGGTTTCTATGCTTCCGAGAGCCGGTTCCGGTGCTTTTAATATCGCGACTCGCAGCGGATTTGAGATGGTGATTGAATTCTCTCCTGATCAATTCGATGTCATCATGAGTCAAGGGGAGCCCTTAATCCATACGAATCATTATCTTTCTTCCCTCATCGCACCTCAGGATAAAGCCAAAAGTTTTATTCCTTCGACGTTTACACGCTACAACACTATGGAAAAATGGTTGAAGAAACACGGCGGAAGGATCGGAGAGAAGGAGATTTTCAAACTTTTAAGCAATCACGACAACTTTCCTGAGTCGATTTGTTATCACGAAGATCCTCGAATCAACGGAGAACGTTATTGTTCTGTTTATGCCATGGTGATGGACGTGACGGCCGGAAAACTTTGGGTAACCGATGGATATCCGTGTGAGGGGAAGGTTTCGGAGTATAGACTGTAACGCCTTTAAAAAATAATTGAGATTGAGAGGCAGTTGCGCTTAAGGCAACTGCCCAAAAGAAGACGCTATTAAATTGACTTGTTCTCAAGGAGCCATAGACTTCTTAAAACGTTTTAAAACACAAGGAGTTAAAAATGGCTTATTTAAAAAATATCGCTTCTGCTGAAGTTCTGAAATTAGCAGACCAAGTTCAATATGCAGCCGGACAAGTGGTAAGCAAGACTTTGGTTCAAAACAAAGGTGTTGGCATCACGTTATTTGCTTTCGCAAAAGGTGAAGGCATTAGTGAACATGAAAGCACCGGTGATGCTTTTGTTACCTGCTTAGATGGTAAGGGCAAGATCATGATTGACGGAAAGCCTTACTTGTTAGAGAAAGGTGAAAGCATTGTCATGCCGGCTAATCATCCGCATGCAGTCTATGGTGAAGAAGATTTCAAGATGATGCTGGTGGTAGTTTTTCAAGCTCAAGAGAATGATTCTTATATCAATATATAAAAAACTTTGATTGATTATGAATTGAGGAACATCGTGCAGAAGGTTGGACCAGCCCCTTTGCTTGACAAGATTAATTCGGAGGCATTAATTGCGGATGAAATAACGATAATGTTCCCGTGCTTTTACAACAAAGCAGTTTTGCTTTCAGGCACGGCTCTTTAACAATTTCTCAATGATGGTGAACGCAAATATTTAGCGCTTGAGTCTGTAAGACGGTTAAGGCTTCGAATGCCTTAACCGTCCTACTTACAGCGTATTCATCTTTAAGAGTCAAGAACTTTCGCGACATAAGGCTGTAACCTCGCTTCGTTCCGTTACAGCCTATTTCACGGTTTCTTGACTCATTCAAGAGCCTAAGTTAAAAGCAAGGAGTCGTTTTTTTGTTTTTCATCAACGTAGTTAGACGAAATGCATAGCCAACCGTATTCAAAAACTGTCGGTAATAAATTCTCTTTTGAATGCTTTTAAAGGGCGAATCGGCACTGGAGGAAATGGATAGGAAGGGGTTGCTAAGGAGGATTTAGGAGTGAGGAACTCCTGAGGTATAACCTCTGCGGCGTCAATCCTCGCGGATGCGACCATATATGCTTTTTCGACGAGCAATCGAAAGATATTAAAAGGAGCTCCTCATGGACAATCATATACAATACTCGGGTTTTGCGGGCGTGGATTTAGCTAAAAAGTCATGCAGATTCACTTTGTCACTGGAGACGGAGAGATTACTGACAAACCAGTCAAAAGAGCGGAGTTTCTCGATTTCTTCAGAAACCGAAGTAAATGCCTTATCGGGATCGAAGCCTGCGGCTCCTCGCAGGACTGGGCTAGAAAGCTTGATGCCATGGGACATGAAGTACATTTGATGTTGCCGAAGGCCGTCAAACCATTCGTCTCAGGCCAAAAGAATGACCACAACGATGCAATCGGAATTTATAAGGCCATATTCAACGGAGTCAGACGTGTCCCGGTGAAGTCCACAGAGATTCGCGACTTGCAAACGCTCAGAAGAATCCGATCTCAAGTAACGAAAGATAGGGTCAAGGAAACCAGTCGTATCATATCCGGGGTCTTCTGGTCGAATATGGCATTGTGATGGGAAAGTCTTTGAATGCGTTCAACAAAGGTATTTCCTCTGCCTTAGAAAGCTTAAAAGAAAGGGGAGATGTTTCTCTCTTAGTTGCAGATGAGCTCCGGACAACAGTTGAAGCTATTAAGACAAAGATAGAAAGGCAAAAGAAATTAGATCGAGAAATCAAACAATTAGCCCGAGGCTGCAAAAATTATGAGAATTTTCTCAAAACTCCCGGCGTTAGTTCATACACAGCAGCGATGCTCTGCGTGTTGTTATGTGACCCGAGCATTTTTGCAAACGGGCGCCGATTTGCTGCCTACATAGGACTGGTATGGTACCAAGAAGCCGAGGCTCAGGTGGTAAAAACTTTGTTGCTAGCATACCATCGAAATTCGATTGTGACAGCGAATCCAGGGCAGTATTTGTTGAGTATGCTCAAGCGATAGCTCGATATAAAAACAAGTCGCCCTGGGTAGAAGATATTCTGAGAAGAAAACCTAAGAAAGCCGCTTTGATAGCCATTGCGAATAAACTTGCTCGACAGGCTTGGGCGATGGCGAACAAAGGCGAAAGTTTTAAGCAAATGACAATCCTAACGGCCTAGAGCAGAACGAATAGGAACAGAACACGAGTTAAGTCAATAGACAGATGTAAAACCGGTTACGCCGGCCTCAGAAAGACCTGAAGCTGATGCAAGCATTAGACATCCTGAGAAATAAAATAGGATCTGAGGTTGGTTACTCATCATGGCTACTGCCGATGGAACCTCCTACGCAGAATAGAAGTCGAATAAGAGAACCATAATCACTTTAATATTTTCTAAGGTCAATCATCTGTTGGAATTAGACTTGTCGGACTCATAATTTAAGATGCGATAGCCGCTCACGGAGGAGTTTTGTACTTGGAAGTTTTGTCCTTAAGGGTGGTAACTGTCTCTTATACACATCTCCGAGCCCACGAGACTACGCTGCATCTCG
>OWIT01001203.1_pt1 | contig 11272 bp, 8 predicted proteins | sample 1732681 | NCBI WGS metagenome assembly OWIT01 (sample SAMN05065741, study PRJEB22554) | human gut metagenome | biome: ENVO:2100002; feature: ENVO:00000062; material: ENVO:00002003 | host: Homo sapiens | place: USA | reverse complement strand
GTCGGCAGCGTCAGATGTGTATAAGAGACAGGACAAGGGCATAGAGGAGCATTCCATAACCTATATATGTATAGAACACAATGAATAAGCCGATCCAAAAGATGATTTCGAGAGCCCCCATCAATATTAGAATATAAATAATTATCTTTCAGTAACTTGAGATTAACGTCCAAAGATATGTATAATCTTTTAGTGCTGCAAGGGAAAGGAGGAATATATTGTTGATTTATGGTGAGTGGTTAATCATCAATCATCAAATTGCCAATGTCAATCACAGACTTGCCAATGTCAATCACAGACTTGTCAATGTTAATCACAGACTTGTCAATGCCAATCACAGAATAATCCTTTTTCTTAAAAAGCCTCGGTCATGTTGAAGTAGAACAATGTTTGGTTGTTTACTGTGTTTTTACCCAAATCCAGACGCACGTTCATACGGGGCTGCACTTCGATGCGCAGGCCTACGCCATAGTTGGGCAGCACACCTTCAATCTTGCCCATGGTGGGGCCCATGAAGCCGCATCCGGTCCATGCCACGAAGCCGATGTGGTGCAGCATGCGCTTCATCCAGTTGCTCCGGTCGGTATTTATCATCTGGCGGTATTCGGCCATGATGACATGAGAGGATTTGTCACGATATTGTCCCATGTAGTAGCCGCGCAGGTCGAAGGGAGTGCCGGTCAGTGAATATTGGGTGAGGGGGACGTTGCCGAACACGTTTTTGCTTTGCGCTGTCCAGGCGAGCACCTTGCGGCGGCCTACGGACTTGTACTGGCGGTAGTCCATTTCCAGTCGGTAGAAGTTGTTGTCGCTGCCAAACGCCTTGCTGTACATCATACCCCGGAAGTCAAGGTAGACGCCTTTGTAAGCATTGGCGGGGATGTCGCGGCTGTCGTAGGTGAGGAGGAAGCCCAGGCCGGAGTTGAAGTTCTTGTAACCGCTTGCCGTACCGCCGGCTGCCACGTAGTCGGGTTCTTCTATGAGATGTTTGGCGGGATCGGTGATTTTGTCGTAGTTGATGTCCACTTGGGGGCCGGCAAACACGTTGCTTTCGCCCAAACGGAACAGAAACCAAGGATTGATTTGTATGCCGCTGTAACGATATTTGCTGGTGCTGTCGCTACGGATGTAATTCTTGTTCGTATTGTAGCCTATGCCGTAGAAGTTGTCCTCAGTGTTCTTGTAGACGAATTTTCCGAAGATGCGGAAGCGGTCGCCTTTAAAGAAGAGTTGCGGTTTCACCATCAGGTTGACGCCGCCCTTGAACATATAGGCTATGGACATCGGCAGCACCGAACGCAGTTGTGTGGTGTCGCCGGGATTCATACGGAAGGTCATCAGGGCGCTTCCGCCTATCAGCGCACCGAAGTCGGGTGTATAGCTTGGGCCACCCAATATGTTATAATGGAAATTTCTGCGAGCCACCCTTTGTTTGCGCAGTTCCTTTTTGCTCAGTGCGGAAGTAGTGTCGTTGGTAACCGTAGGGGACTGTTCTTGTGCTGAAACACTTACAGCTGTCAGTATCAGAGTAAATATACCCAGTATGTATCTTTTCATATCGTACGAATGTGGCTGCAAAGAAAACTATTTTATTTGAATCGGTTTTTAGAAGAATAGATAATAAATCTAAAGAGGGCACTAAAATTATCAAAAAAGACATTACATTTGCTCTTTTGTCGGTCTCATGGTACGGGAAAATCCGTTCCGTAAGATGAATTTGTTTGCCTTGCGGGATGAGACGGGCCATCTCACGAGATGATTTTTGGGGGCTCGTGGGGTGAATTTGTTTCTTATATCAACATACATAATACATACATATATACATCTTGACATGAATAAACGTTTTTTATCTGTAATTGTTTTTGGCACCGCACTGCTTTCGGTGCAGGCACAGGACGGCCAAGGCGGAATCACTTCTGCCATGCTCAGTCAAATCCAGCAAAGCTATCAAGGGACGGCGTCCGACAAGGCGCTGCGCAATGCCATTGGCAACAACGACATCCGCAAGTTGGCGCTCAATCAGGAGAACATGCAGGGCATGGATACCCATTTCTCCATTAAGGTGGACTCCAAAGGCATCACCGACCAGAAGTCCTCAGGGCGTTGCTGGCTCTTCACAGGGCTGAATGTGATGCGTGCCAAAGCCCTTGCACGCTATGGTTTCCGGTCTTTCGAGTTCTCGGAGATATATCCTTTCTTTTGGGACCAGCTGGAGAAGTCCAACCTTTTCCTGCAAGGCATCATCGACACTGCGGAAAAGCCGTTGGACGACAAAACAGTGGAGTGGCTGCTGAAACATCCGTTGAGTGACGGAGGCACATTCACCGGAGTGGCGGATATCGTTTCCAAATACGGCCTTGTGCCCAAGTGTGCCATGCCGGAGACCAACAGTAGCGAGAACACCGCCCGTATGGCCAATCTCATTTCTCTGAAGCTGAAGGAATACGCCCTCCGGCTCCGTGACCTCGCTGCCAAAGGCGCCAAGCCTGCCGCCCTGGAGAAGGAGAAAACCGCCATGCTCGGCACTGTCTACCGCATGCTGGTGCTGAACTTGGGCGTTCCGCCTACGGAGTTCGACTACGTGCGCACCGATGCACAAGGCAACCCGGTGGAGACGGAACATCACACCCCGATGTCTTTCCTTGAGAAGTATGGTGACAAACAACTGCTCACCAACTACGTGATGCTGATGAACGATCCCAGCCGCGAGTATTACAAATGCTATGAGATTGACTACGACCGCCACCGCTACGACGGCAAGAACTGGACTTACGTCAACCTGCCCGTAGAGGACATCAAGCAAATGGCCATTGCTTCTCTGAAAGACAGCACCATGATGTATTTCTCCTGCGATGTGGGTAAGTTCCTGAACTCGGAACGCGGTCTGCTTGATGTGAAAAATTATGACTACGAATCACTCATGGGAACCACCTTCGGAATGGATAAGAAGCAACGCATTCAGACCTTCTCCAGCGGCTCCTCGCATGCCATGACGCTGATGGCTGTGGATTTGGATAAAGACGGGAAGCCGGTCAAATGGATGGTTGAGAATAGTTGGGGCGCCGACAGCGGCTATAAAGGCCACCTCATCATGACGGACAACTGGTTCGACGAATATATGTTCCGTCTGGTAGTGGAAACCAAATATGTCCCCGCTCAAATAATGGAACTTTTCAAACAAAAACCTGTCCGCCTGCCGGCATGGGACCCGATGTTCGCAGAAGAAAAAGATTAGTGGTTAGTGATTAGCGATCTCTCCGTCCTAATCGCTATTCACTCTTCTCGTGTTCGTTAACGAAAGGAATTACGGAAATTTCTCCGTAATTCCTTTCTTTTTTGCTACTTATTCACATTCTTTTTTGCTACTTTTGCGGGCAAATTAATGAAACCATTATTTTATATAAACGCATGGCAAATGTAATTAAGTTACGCAAAGGCCTTGACATCAACCTGAAAGGCAAAGCTGCCGAAGAGTTTATGTCTGTGAAAGAGCCGGGATTTTACTCGTTGGTGCCCGATGATTTTACAGGTATCACTCCGAAAGTGGTGGTGAAAGAACAGGAGTATGTAATGGCCGGGGGACCCTTGTTTATCGACAAGAATCATCCTGAATTGAAATTTGTTTCGCCCGTAAGCGGCGTAGTGACGAGCGTGGAACGCGGTGCACGTCGTAAGGTGCTGAACATCGTGGTAGAGGCTGCCGCTGAGCAGGACTACGAGGAATTCGGCAAGATGGATCCGTCCAAGATGAGTGCGCAGGAAGTGAAGGAAGCATTGCTGCAAGCCGGTATGTTCGCTTTCATCCGCCAACGTCCGTATGATGTGATCGCCGATCCGGCGGTGACTCCGAAGGCAATCTTCATTTCTGCTTTCGACAGCAATCCGTTGGCTCCCGACTTCGAGTTCGTCTTGAAAGGCGAGGAAGCAAACTTCCAGACAGGACTTGACGCTTTGGCCCGAATGGCAAAGACGTACCTGAGTATCAGTGTAAAACAAAAATCAGCCGCACTCGTACAGGCAAAGAACGTTACCGTTACTGCATTCGACGGTCCTAATCCGGCTGGCAACGTAGGTGTACAAATCAACCACATCTCTCCCGTAGTGAAAGGCGAGACGGTATGGACCATCGGTGCGGAAGCCGTAATCTTCATCGGCCGTTTGATGAACACCGGTCGCGTGAATTTCACCCGTACCGTAGCCGTAACAGGCAGCGAAGTGCTGAAACCCGCTTACTGCAAATTGCAGGTAGGAGCATTGCTGACCGATGTGTTCAAGGGTAACGTAACCACCGATAAAGACCTGCGCTACATCAGCGGCAACGTGCTGACAGGCAAGAAGATTGCCGCCAACGGTTTCCTCGGCGCTTTCGACAGCCAGCTCACCGTAATCCCCGAAGGAGATGAAATCCACGAAATGCTGGGCTGGATTATGCCGCGCTTCAATCAGTTCAGTGTCAACCGTTCTTATTTCAGTTGGCTGATGGGCAAGAAAGAATATGTGATCGATGCCCGCATCAAGGGTGGCGAACGTCATATGATTATGTCGGGCGAGTACGACCGCGTATTCCCTATGGACATTTTCCCCGAATATCTGTTGAAGGCCATTATTGCAGGAGACATCGACCGCATGGAGGCTTTGGGCATCTACGAAGTAGCTCCTGAGGACTTTGCACTTTGCGAATTCGTATGTTCTTCCAAAGTGGAAATCCAACGCATTGTTCGTGCCGGTCTCGACATGCTTCGTGCCGAAATGGCGTAAACTAATTATGAATGATAAATTTATGAATTATGAATTGCGCCAAAAGGCAGTTCGCCGATTTATAACTTTAGAATTCAAAATTTAAAATTCAAAATTCAAAACTATAAATGAAAGCGTTAAGAAATTATCTCGACAAGATAAAGCCGAACTTTGAAGAGGGCGGCAAATTCCACGCATTTCGTTCGGTGTTCGACGGCTTCGAGACATTCCTGTTCGTGCCCAACGCCACTGCGAAATCGGGAACGCATATTCACGACTCCATCGATAGCAAACGCATCATGTCGATGGTGGTTATTGCGTTGATACCGGCGCTGCTGTTCGGTATGTATAACGTAGGTTACCAGCATTTCCACGCTACCGGGGCAGCCGGCAGTTTCATCGAAATGTTTGCTTACGGTTTTCTGGCTGTATTGCCTAAAATCATTGTATCATACGTAGTGGGTCTGGGCATTGAGTTCGTTGTGGCTCAGTGGAAGAAGGAAGAAATTCAGGAAGGTTTCCTTGTTTCGGGTATCCTGATTCCGATGATTGTGCCGGTGGACTGTCCGTTGTGGATTCTGGCTGTAGCCACTGCATTCTCCGTAATCTTTGCCAAGGAAGTATTCGGCGGTACGGGTATGAACGTGTTCAACGTTGCCCTGATTACGCGTGCTTTCCTGTTCTTCGCCTATCCAACGAAGATGTCCGGTGATGCCGTTTGGGTATCGGGCGACAGCATCTTCGGTTTGGGACAGACGGTAGACGGACTCACCGTTGCCACTCCGCTGGGAGCTGCCGCTACTGCGGGTGCATATCCGGAGTTCTCATGGGACATGGTTACCGGACTTATTCCGGGTTCCATCGGTGAAACCAGCGTCATAGCCATTGCCCTCGGTGCCATTCTGCTGCTGTGGACAGGCATCGCAAGCTGGAAAACGATGTTCTCCGTATTTGTGGGCGGTGCATTCATGGGCTGGGTGTTCAACACCATCGGACCGGACACTGCAATGGCGCAAATGCCTTGGTACGAACATCTCGTATTGGGCGGTTTCTGCTTCGGCGCCGTATTCATGGCTACCGACCCCGTTACTTCTGCCCGCACAGAAACCGGTAAGTACATCTTCGGATTCCTGATCGGCGCAATGGCTATCATTATCCGCGTGCTGAACCCCGGTTATCCCGAAGGTATGATGCTTGCCATCCTGCTGATGAATATCTTCGCTCCGCTGATTGACTACTGTGTGGTACAGGGTAATATCAGCCGCCGCGAGAAACGTGCAACCGCTAAGTCTAACAATTAAAATACCGGAAAAAGAAATGAATACCAATAGTAATAGTTATACTATCATTTATGCTTCGGTAATGGTTGTTATCGTCGCATTCCTGCTGGCATTCGTAAGCTCCTCTCTGCGTGCCACTCAGAACAAGAACGTGGAGCTGGATACGAAGAAGCAGATTCTTGCCGCCCTCAACATCAAGGATGTGAAGGATGCCGATGCAGAATATAATAAGTACATCAAGGGTGACATGCTGATGAACGAGGACGGTACGCTGGCCGAGAACACCGGTGCATTTGCCACCGCCTACGAAAAGGAAGCTAAGGAAAACCACCGCCTGCACGTATTTGTGGCAGAAGTGGACGGAGAAACCAAATATGTATTCCCCGTTTACGGTGCCGGCCTTTGGGGCGCCATCTGGGGTTATGTTGCCCTGAACAGCGACAAGGACACCGTTTATGGCGTTTACTTCTCGCATGCCAGCGAAACTCCGGGTCTGGGTGCCGAAATCGCAACCGCCCAGTTCCAGGGAGAATTTCCGGGCAAGAAGACTCTGGAGAACGGTGAAATCGCCCTCGGCGTTGTGAAGAACGGAAAGGTAGAGAAACCCGACTATCAGGTGGACGGCATTTCAGGCGGTACTATCACCTCGGTAGGTGTGGATGCCATGCTGAAAACCTGTCTGAGCAGCTACAAGAACTTTTTAACTAATAATAATGAGGAGAAATAAGAATATGGGAGCATTGTTTTCAAAAAAGAATAAAGAAGTATTCTCTACTCCGCTTGGACTGAACAACCCTGTTACCGTACAGGTGCTGGGTATCTGTTCTGCCTTGGCCGTTACCGCCAAGCTGGAACCGGCTATCGTAATGGGACTTTCCGTAACGGTGATTACGGCATTCTCCAATGTAGTGATTTCATTGCTGCGCAAGACCATCCCCAACCGTATCCGTATCATCGTCCAGTTGGTGGTAGTTGCAGCGTTGGTGACAATTGTAAGTGAGATTCTGAAGGCTTTTGCTTACGACGTGAGCGTACAGCTTTCCGTATACGTGGGTCTGATCATCACAAACTGTATCCTCATGGGACGTTTGGAAGCATTTGCCATGCAGAACGGTCCCTGGGAGTCCTTCCTTGACGGTGTGGGCAATGGTTTGGGATACGCCAAGATCTTGGTTATCGTGGCTTTCTTCCGCGAACTGCTGGGTTCGGGCACGTTGCTTGGTTTCAACATCCTGAACTACGAGCCTTTGCAGAAGATTGGATATGTGAACAACGGCTTGATGCTGATGCCGCCTATGGCGCTGATTCTCTGCGCTTGCATCATCTGGTATCAACGTGCACGCCATAAAGAATTGCAGGAAAAGTAATATAAATGAAGAATGAGGAATGATGAATGAAGATTGTGCCGTCGCTGTATGGAGATTCTTGATTCTTAATTCTTAGTTCTTAATTAAAAGAATTATGGAACATTTATTAAGTTTATTCGTCCGCTCCATTTTTGTGGACAATATGATATTTGCATTCTTCCTCGGTATGTGCTCTTATCTGGCCGTATCAAAGAATGTAAAGACTGCCGTAGGACTGGGTATCGCCGTAACTTTCGTGTTGGTGGTGACACTTCCGGTCAACTATTTGTTGCAAACGAAAGTACTGGGTCCCAACGCCATCATTGAAGGTGTCGACCTCAGCTTCCTGAGTTTTATTCTTTTCATTGCCGTAATTGCCGCTATCGTTCAGTTGGTGGAGATGATTGTGGAACGTTTCAGCCCTTCGCTCTACGCTTCATTGGGTATCTTCCTGCCGCTGATCGCTGTGAACTGCGCCATCATGGGTGCGTCACTCTTCATGCAGCAACGTATCAACGTGGGCGAGAGCGATCCGAAATATATCGGTGACGTGGCAGATGCCGTTTCCTATGCACTGGGTTCGGGCATCGGCTGGTTGCTGGCTATTGTCGGTCTGGCTGCCATTCGCGAGAAGATGGCCTACTCTGATGTGCCTGCTCCGCTGAAAGGCCTGGGCATCACCTTCATCACAGTGGGTCTGATGGCAATGGCATTTATGTGTTTCTCTGGTTTGAACATCTAAAAGAAAGGAATAAGACAATGGATATGAATATGATATTAGCAAGCATTGGAGTATTCCTCGCGGTTGTTCTGTTGCTTGTGGTTATTCTGTTGGTAGCCAAGAACTTCTTGGTTCCTTCAGGCAATGTGAAATTGACGATCAACGGCGACAAGGAGCTGGAGGTAGCTTCCGGTTCGACGCTGCTGAATACGCTGTCCGTAAACGGCGTGTTTCTTTCCTCCGCTTGCGGTGGCAAAGGCTCATGCGGACAGTGCAAATGCCAGGTTGTGGAAGGTGGCGGCGAGATTCTGCCCTCCGAAATACCTCACTTCAGCCGTAAGCAAATCCAGGACCACTGGCGTCTGGGTTGCCAGGTGAAGGTGAAGAGCGACATGGGAATTAAGATCGACGAGTCTGTACTCGGCGTGAAAGAGTGGGAGTGCGAGGTCATCTCCAACAAGAACGTGGCTACGTTCATCAAGGAGTTTATCGTTGCATTGCCCAAGGGTGAGCACATGGACTTCATCCCGGGTTCTTATGCACAGATTAAGATTCCTAAATACTCCATGGACTACGACAAGGACATCGACAAATCCCTTATCGGTGAAGAGTATCTGCCTGCATGGGAGAAATTCGGCCTGATGGGCTTGAAGTGCCGTAACGATGAAGAGACCATTCGTGCCTACTCTATGGCGAACTACCCTGCCGAGGGCGACCGCATCATGCTGACGGTACGTATTGCCACTCCTCCGTTCAAGCCGAAAGACCAAGGTCCGGGCTTCATGGATGTAATGCCGGGTATCGCTTCATCCTATATCTTCACGCTGAAACCGGGTGATAAGGTGACGATGAGCGGTCCTTACGGAGACTTCCATCCGATTTTCGACTCCAAGAAGGAAATGATGTGGATTGGTGGTGGTGCCGGTATGGCTCCGTTGCGTGCGCAGATTATGCACCTGACAAAGACGTTGCATACTACCGACCGCGTGATGAACTATTTCTACGGTGCACGCGCGCTCAATGAAGTGTTCTATCTGGAAGACTTCCTGCAGATTGAAAAAGACTTCCCCAACTTCAAGTTCCACCTCGCACTGGACCGTCCCGATCCGGCAGCCGATGCAGCGGGCGTGAAGTACACTCCGGGCTTCGTTCACAACGTAATCTACGAGACTTACCTGAAAGATCACGAAGCTCCCGAAGATATCGAATACTACATGTGCGGTCCCGGCCCGATGTCCAAAGCCGTTGAGAAGATGCTCGACGACCTCGGCGTTCCGGCTCAGAACCTGATGTTCGACAACTTCGGCGGATAAGGTGCATTGTTAAGATACATAATAGTAAAATAGTGAGGAAACTCCGGCGGGCTTTGGCTCTTGCCGGAGTTTTTTTATAGTCAGGCTAATCAAAAGGATTGTCCGGTACATCAAACATATAATCTTTTCGTATCTTTGCTCCATTAATTCAAAGAAATTTATGGAACAATCCGATATACTTCGCAACTTACAGATAGAACAGCTCACCCCGATGCAAGAGGCTGCGCGGGATGCTTACCAATCCAATAAAGACCTCGTCCTGCTGTCGCCCACAGGTTCGGGCAAGACACTGGCATTCCTGTTGCCGCTGGTACAATCGCTCAAAGCGGATGTGCAGGGCGTGCAGGCAGTGGTGCTTGTTCCTTCGCGTGAGCTTGCCTTGCAGATAGAAACCGTATTCAAGTCGATGAATGTACCCTTCAAGGCGATGAGCTGCTATGGCGGACGCCCGGCAATGGAAGAGCATCGCACAATGAGGGGCATCAATCCGGCTGTCATCATTGGTACTCCCGGCCGTATGAACGACCATTTGAGGAAACGGAACTTCGAGGTGCACTCTGTCACCACACTGGTGATTGACGAGTTTGACAAATGTCTTGAATTCGGCTTCCACGACGAAATGGCAGAGGTTATCGGGCAACTGCCCGCCTTGCAGAAACGCGTGCTGCTTTCGGCAACAGATGCCGAGGAGATCCCGCAATTTGCAGGAGTAGGGGGAGCGGTATCCGGCAGTGACGCACCGTCGTCACAAGTCATCAGGCTGAACTTCCTTTCGGAAGAAGCCGTTTCCAATCGCCTTGACTTACAGAAGGTCATTTCGCCCGAAAAAGATAAACTGGAAACATTGTACCGCCTGCTTTGTACCTTGGGCGACCGTTCTACACTGGTGTTCGTGAACTACCGCGAGAGTGTGGAGCGCGTGGCTGCCTACTTGAAGTCAAAGAAATTCCCCTGCGACGCCTTTCATGGCGGCATGGAGCAGGAAGATCGCGAACGGGCGCTTTATAAGTTCCGTAATGGCAGTTGTCCCGTTCTGGTGTCCACCGACCTTGCCGCACGCGGACTGGATATTCCGGGCATCGACAATGTTGTCCACTACCACATGCCCGTCAACGAGGAAGCCTTTACGCACCGCAACGGACGTACGGCACGCTGGGAGGCACGCGGCTCGTCCTTCCTGCTTCTCCATGCGGAAGAGCGTTTGCCCGATTATCTTCCGGAAGAAATCCCCGTATTCGGGCTGCCGGAACAAACGCCGAAGCCTGCCAAATCCCGCTGGACTACCTTATATATAGGTAAAGGCAAGAAAGACAAACTTAACAAAGTGGACATCGTGGGCTTCTTATATAAAAAAGGTGGATTGGCGCGTGAAGATGTGGGACAGGTGGACGTAAAAGAACACTACGCTTTTGTGGCAGTTCGCCGCAGCAAGGTGAAGCAACTGCTCACGCTGCTGCGTGGAGAAAAAATCAAAGGCATGAAGACCTTGATAGAAGAAGCCCGGTAGACTGATGTTATTAAGCATGGCGGGGAATGTTATTAAGCATAGGAGAATGGCTTGTTTCTGATAAATATGCACTTTCTTTTCAGTTTTTATTCATAGTAGAAAGTTATTTCCGCTTCTTTCTTTCAGTTTACCTTTTAACACCTTTTTTGGTAAGTATACATAACAGATTGGTGTATAATTCTTGTATATACCAATAAAAAGTAAGGCAAATGCGCCATAAAGAAGGATTTTTATAAGGAAAGATTTGCAATACAGAAATAATTCCGTAATTTCGCCATGTCGAAAGACACAAAATGAACGAAATTGTATAACCAAAACAAACTTCAAATGAAAAAGCATAATTTCAATGCAGGACCTTCTATTCTTCC
>OWIT01001195.1_pt1 | contig 11301 bp, 8 predicted proteins | sample 1732681 | NCBI WGS metagenome assembly OWIT01 (sample SAMN05065741, study PRJEB22554) | human gut metagenome | biome: ENVO:2100002; feature: ENVO:00000062; material: ENVO:00002003 | host: Homo sapiens | place: USA | reverse complement strand
CTATGGAAGCAACCCAAGTTAAGCCAGAAACGACGGTCGCCCCTCCGGAGGGGCCGGGGAAAAAAAGCCCGCAGCTCACGCCCCCGAAGAAGAAGCGGAAGTGGGTCAAGCGGCTGGTCATCCTCTTGGTGATCGCGGCGCTGCTGGTGCTGGCGCTCTCCCGCTGCATGAGTGCGGGAACCCAGGTGCTCAGCAGCGCGTACCTGCCCTACACCGCCGCGATGCACGACATGACGGTGGCCGTCTCGGGCACCGGCACCATCGAGCCCATCCAGTCCTACAAGGTGACCACGCTGGTCAGCGGCGAGATCCTGGAGGCCCCCTTTGAGGAGGGGCAGACCGTCCACAAGGGCGACGTGCTCTTCCGCATCGACGCCAGCGACGTGGAGAACAACATCGAGCAGCTCCAGCTCAACGTCCAGTCCGCCCAACTGGCCCTCAACGACCTGCTGAAGACCCAGAGCGACAATCAGAAGGACCGCAATGTGAAGGCCGACGACGCCGGTGTGATCACCGAGCTGCACGTGGACCGCGGGGACAGCGTCACCGTCGGCACCGTCATCGCCGACGTGCTGGACCGGGATCACATGAAGCTGAAGGTGCCCTTCCACTCCGCCGATGCGTCGGGCTTCTATGTGGGTCAGGCCGCGACCGTCACCGTGAACGGCACCGCCGAGATGGTGAGCGGAACGGTGGAGTCCATCGCCGCCACCGACGAGGTGGGACCCGGCGGCACCCTGGTCCGCCAGGTGACCATCTTGGTCAACAACCCCGGCGTCCTGTCTGAAACCAGCCAGGGAACCGCCTCCGTGGGAGGGGCGGCCTGCGCCTCCGGCAGCAGCTTTACTTATGCATCCTCCTCCCAGATCACGGCCAAGGCCGCCGGCGATCTGGACGTGCTCAATGTCAAGGAGGGTGACCGGGTATCCAAGGGCCAGGTGATCGGCGTTATCTCTGAGGCCGACCTGGAGACCCAGATTGAGAATGCCCGCATCGCTCTGGAAAACGCCCAGCTCTCCCTGAAGAACGCCCAGGAGAAGCTGGAGGACTACACCATTACCTCCACCATCGACGGCGAGGTGATCGAGAAGAACCTGGATGTGGGCGACAACATCAGCGGTCTGTCCAATTCCGGCGCTTCCGTCACCTACCCGGCCATCATCTATGACCGCTCCGAGCTCACCTTTGACATGGACGTGGATGAGAAGGACATCAGCAAGATCCAGGTGGGCCAGAAGGTGGAGATCACCGCCGGCGCACTGGACGACCAGAGCTTCACCGGCGTGGTGGATAAGATCAACATCAACGGCACCACCACCAGCGGCCACACCAGCTATCCCGTCACCGTGAAGGTGGAGGGCTCCCCCGAGGCGCTCTACCCCGGCATGAACGTCTCCGCCAAGATTATCGTGGAGGAGGTGGGCAGCGTGCTCGCCCTGCCGGTGGAGGCGGTGGAGCGGGGTAACACTGTGCTGGTGGCCAAGGAGGGCTGCCTGGATGAAAACGGCGTCATCAAGGATCTCTCCGCCGCCGAGGAGCGCCAGGTGACCCTGGGCCGCAACGACGACGAGTACATCGAGATCGTGGACGGCCTGGAGGAGGGCGAAGTGGTGCTGGCGCTGAGCCCCCAGGGCTCCAGCCTCATGAGTGCGATGGGGATGGGTTAAGCCATGGAACACCTCATTGAACTCAAGGACGTCTACAAGATTTACCAGATGGGCGAGGAGACCGTCCACGCCCTGGACGGCATCTCCCTGACGGTGGACCCCGGGGAATTCGTGGCCATTGTGGGCTCCTCCGGCTCCGGTAAGTCCACCGCCATGAACATCATCGGCTGTCTGGACGTGCCCACCTCCGGCACCTACCATCTGGGCGGCGTGGACGTGTCCACCATGGACGACGACCAGCAGGCCGAAATCCGCAACAAGATGCTGGGCTTCATCTTCCAGCAGTACAATCTGATTCCCAAGCTCAACGTGCTGGAGAACGTGGAGCTGCCCCTCCTCTACGCCGGAGTGTCCGCTGCCGAACGCCATGAGCGGGCCATCCGCTCTCTGGAGCGGGTGGGGCTGGCGGACAAGTGCAAAAACCTGCCCAGCCAGCTCTCCGGCGGCCAGCAGCAGCGGGTGTCCATCGCCCGGGCGCTGGCGGGCAACCCCTCGGTGATCCTGGCCGACGAGCCCACCGGCGCCCTGGACTCCCGCACCGGCCGGGAGGCGCTGGGCTTCCTCCAGAAGCTCAACGCCGAGGGGGATACCGTGGTGCTCATCACCCACGACAACTCCATCGCCGTCAAGGCCAAGCGCATTGTGCGCCTACAGGACGGAAGGATCATCTATGACGGTGATGCCCACGACCCAAAGGCCGTGGTACAGCCGGAGCTGGACGAGGAGGTGGGCGCGCTGTGAATGTGAGCCAATCCTTCCGCCTGGCCCTCAAGAGCCTGATGGTCAGCAAGGTCCGCGCCCTGCTGACCATGCTGGGCATCATTATCGGCGTGGCGGCCGTCATCGTCATCGTCTCCCTGGGCAATGGCATGCAGCAGTATATGAACGCCCAGTTTGAGCAGATCGGCGTCAATCTCATTCAGGTGGCCATCTACTCTTACGGCGGCAACCGGGAGGTGGAGCCGGACGACATGTACGCCCTGGCGGAGAAGTACCCCCAGTACATTGACTCCGTCAGCCCCTACCTCAGCGCCTCCACCACCGTGCGCCACGGCGCCGACGAATACGACCACACCAGCGTATACGGCGTCAGTGAGACCTTTTACAACGCCGAAAAGGGACAGACGGCCAGCGGCGACCAGCTTGAGGAGGGCCGCTTCCTCAGTTATGTGGACGTGGAGCGGGACCAGAAGGTGTGCGTCATCGGCAGCTACCTCAACGAGGATATGTTCGGCGGAAACGGCCTGGGCCAGACTCTGACCGTCGGGGGCGTCCCCTACAAGGTCATCGGCACACTGGTCCAGAAGGCCGATTCCACCGAGGGCAGCGGGGACGACCTCATCTACCTGCCCTACGGCATGGTGGAGCAGCTCAACGCCGCCAGCGGGGGCATGGGCATGAAGATGTACCTGGTCACCAGCACCACCAAGGAGACCTCCTCCGCCGCCAAGGGCGTGGTGGAGAGCCTGCTGTTCCGCATCTACCAGGATGAGAACGCCTACATGGCCATGACCTCCGCGGAGATGATGGACATGATGGACTCCATGCTGGGGGTGCTCATGACCATTCTGGTGGTCATCGCCGCCATCTCCCTGGTGGTGGGCGGCATCGGCATCATGAACATCATGCTGGTGTCGGTCACCGAGCGCACCCGGGAGATCGGCATCCGCAAGTCCCTGGGCGCCAAGGGCCGGGATATCCGCAGCCAGTTTATCATCGAGGCGGGTACCACCTCCGCCATCGGCGGCGTCATCGGCATTATTCTGGGTGTGGTGCTGGCCAACGTCTTTACCGCCCTGGTGGGCGTTGTGATGGCCGGTGCGGAGGGCTTCTCCGCCGTACCCAGCGCCGGAGGCATTGCGGTGTCCTTTGGCGTCAGCGTGGGCATCGGCATTCTCTTCGGCTACCTGCCCGCCAACAAGGCCGCAAAGCTGAACCCCATTGACGCGCTGCGCTATGATTGACGGTACGCCGGCCCGCCCTTGCCGAACCGGCGCGGATGGTATATGATAAGAGGCAGGGACCGGCGCTCCCGCCGGCCCGCCGTTTCCATTTTCACGAGCATGAGAAGGAGAAAAGCAATGAAACAACGACTGTTAGCCGGCCTGCTGGCCGTGGTGCTGGTGCTGGGGCTGGCTCCGGCGGCCCTGGCCGCCGCGCCGGCCGAGGGGGAGGCCGCCCAGGTGCTGGCCGCCCTGGACATTATGGTGGGCGACGAGAGCGGCAACCTGAACCTGGGCGCCACCGTTACCAGGGCCGAGTTCACCAAGCTGGCGGTGGCCGCCTCCACCAGCCGGGACGCCGTAGGCGACACGGTGTCCGTCAAGCCCTACCCCGACGTGCCTCAGAGCCACTGGGCCGCTCCCTATATCAAGGCGGCGGTGGATCTGGGGCTGGTGCAGGGCGATCTGCACGGCAACTTCAACCCCGGCCGTTCCATTACGCTGGCCGAGGGCGTGACCATCGTCCTGCGCCTGCTGGGCTACCAGGACAGTGACTTCACCGGCGTCTGGCCCTCCGGCCAGATGGCCCAGTACCGGGCCCTCAAGCTCAACGAGGGCGTCACCGCCGGACAGGACAGCGCCATGACCCGCCGGGACGCCCTGTACCTGTTCTACAACCTGATGATCACCAAAAACAAGGAGGGCTCCTACTACCTGAACGTGCTGGAGCCCACCCTCAGCCTGGTGAATGCCGCCGGGGAGCTGGACCGGGTGGCTCTCATCAACTCCGCTATGGAGGGCCCCGTGGTGGCCGCCGCTGGCTGGCAGTCCAGCGTGCCCTTCGACGCCGGCAGCGCCACGGTCTACCGCAACGGCTCCAAGAGCAGCCTGGCCGCGGTGCAGAATCAGGACGTGGTGTACTGGTCGGAGTCCATGCATACCCTGTGGGCCTACTCCGACAAGATCACCGGCACCTATGAGGCGGCTTCTCCCTCGGTCACTAGCCCCACCTCCGTCACCGTGGCGGGCAAGAGCTACACCATTGAGACCACCTCCGCCGCCTATGCCCTCTCCGACCTGGGCGGCTACCAGATTGGCGACAGCGTGACCCTGCTGCTGGGCCGCAGCGGCGGCGTGGCGGCAGTGGGCGAGTCCGTGGCGGCCGACAACCTCATCTACGGCGTCGTCACCAAGGTGGAGAGCACCTCTTACGACGACGGAAAGGGCGGCACCTACAACGCCCGCACCGTCACCGTGGCCGGTACCGACGGCGGCTCCTACCGCTATCAGACCGACAATAAGAGCCTGGACGAGGGCGATCTGGTGCGGGTGAATACCGACGGCGACACCATCGAGGTCAAGCGCCTGACCACCTCCACCCTGACCGGCAAGATGAGCAACGACGGCACTAAGCTGGGCACCTACCCCCTGGCTGACGACGTGCAGATTCTGGACACCTACGAGAGCTGTACCCCCATCCGCATCTATCCCGACCGCCTGAAGGGCGTGAAGTTTGACGGCAATATGGTCCGCTTCTATGCCCTCAACGCCCAGGGGGAGATCAGCCATCTGATCCTCAACGACGTGACCGGCGACCTTTACCAGTACGGCGTCATTACCAGCGTGGAGGAATTGGATCTGGGCACCATGATGGGCATTTCCTCCTCCTATACCTACGACGTGGGCGGCCAGAAGCTCACCTTTGGCTCTACCAACGCCATCTACAATCTGAAGGTAGGTCCCTGCCAGATCAAAATGGAGGGCCCCAACGCCGTCGAGCGGCTGTATAACCTGTCCGAGCGCAAGCTGGACAGCGTTAGCGGCAGCACCGCCGTGGGCACCAACAACCAGAAGTACACTCTCTCAGACAATGTGGCGGTGTACGTCTATGAGGGCGGGGAGTATCAGCTCTCCAGCCTGGCCCGCATCAGCGGAGGGAACTACTCCCTCACCGGCTGGTACGACAAGGACGAGAGCGCCGGCGGGCGCATCCGCGTCATCATCGCCCGCTGACCAGCACAAAAATCAAACGGAACCGCCCCGGAGCAAATGGCTCCGGGGCGGCCTGTTTCTACAGCACCAGGGCCACGCACCAGCATACCGTAGCCCCCAGGGCGCCGGCGGCCACGTAGGCGGGGGCGGGGATATGCCGCCACAGGCGGCTCCAGCGGGAGTTGCGGCGGATATACCCGTCAGCCACCCGGCGGGCTTCCTGAAGCACATCGTCCGCCGTCACGCCTCTGCCGAAGGCGTCCTCCTTCAAAATAAAAATCGCCTGCTCAAAAAAGCGGGGGTCAGGCGCTTTGACCACGATGACCTGTCTGGACACACCTTTCACCAACCGGGACACATCCTTTCCTGTTTTCTTCCAGTATGGCCGCTTTTTAGAATACCTATTCCGGCGGCCGGAAAGAATTGCCGCTCATATCCGCCCGTTTGCCGCCGTACACTATTGCCAGGAATGGAGGCGAAGGCATGACGCAGAAGCGGCGGCTGGCGTGGGCGCTGGCCCTTTTGTTTGTGGTGAATATTGCGGTGATCTCCCTGGCCCAGCAGGCCGAGGCGGCCACCTACCGGCAGGGCTCCAGCGGTGAGCAGGTGCGGACCATCCAGACCAAGCTGAAAAATTGGGGCTACTATGACGGCGCGGTGGATGGCATCTACGGCAGTCAGACGGCCCAGGCGGTCAAATACTTTCAGCGGAAGAACGGCCTGACCGCCGATGGCATCGCCGGGCCGGCCACCCTCAAGGCGCTTGGCATGTCCTCCGGCGGCGGGGGGAGCAGCAGCCAGCAGAACAGCGCGGCGCTGCTGGCCAGGGTGATCTCTGCCGAGGCCCGGGGCGAGCCCTACAGCGGCCAGGTGGCGGTGGGGGCGGTGATCCTCAACCGGGTAGAGCACCCCTCCTTCCCCAACACCATTGCAGGGGTGGTGTACCAGCCGGGGGCCTTTACCTGCATGGTGGACGGGCAGTTTAACGAGCCGGTGGCCGACTCGGCCTACCGGGCGGCCCAAGATGCGCTCAACGGGGCCGATCCCAGCGGCGGAGCCATCTACTATTTTAACCCGGACACGGCCACCAGCGCGTGGATCTGGAGCCGCCCCCTCATCAAGACCATCGGCAAGCACCGCTTCTGCGCGTAATAAAAAGCAGCCCCCGGAGTTCACTCCGGGGGCTGCCGGGTTAAAATTCGATTTCCCTGCGGGCGGTTACGCCCCGGTCGTAGGGGTGCTTCTCTTTGACCATGTGGGTGATGTAGTCTGCCCGGCGCTCCAGCGCCTCCGGCAGGCTGTGGCCGGTGAGCACCACCTCCAGGCCCGCGGGCCGCTCGTCCAGAAAGGCGCAGAGCTCCTCCTGGGGCAGGAAGCCCCGGAGGGCGTCGATCACTTCGTCCAGCACCAGCAGGCGGGCATCCTCCGCCCGGGCCAGGGCAACGGCCTCCTGGAACAGCTTCCGGCAGTTCCGGGCCACCACGGCCTTCTCCTCGTCGTTCATCTGGAAGGTAAATTTATGGATGCCCTTGCTGCGCAGGACGGTGAGGGTGGGAAACCGCTCCGCCGCAGTCAGCTCCCCGCAGGGGCTGCTTTTGAGGAACTGGGCGATCACCACCCGCCGCCCCCAGCCCGCACACCGGAAGGCCAGCCCGAAGGCCGCTGTGGTCTTACCCTTGCCGTCTCCATAATAGATCTGCACCAGGCCATTTTCTTCCGCCATGCCGCCACCTCATTTCGCTCAGATAAGATCAGTATAGCAGAATGGGGCATGGGGCGCAACGAAAAAAGCTGTCCCCGCGGCTGCGGGGACAGCTTTTTTGGAGAGGCTCAGAAGCGGTGCAGCTTACTTCTTGTGGGCCGCCATCCAGTCGCGGTTGTACTTGTGCTCGTTGACCATCAGCACCAGGAGCACGTTCACCAGGGCCACGCCGGCGAACACCAGGTAGGCCATGCGGATCTGGCCGCCGGTAATCTTCTGCACCACGCCGTTGACCAGGAAGCACAGGGCAGTGACTGCACCCTGGATGGGGAAGATGACACTGTTCACCTTGTCGAAACCCTGGCGGCCAAAGATGGAGGTGGGCAGGGAGGTGGTGAAGTTGGCGGAGCCGCCGATGCCCATGGCAATCATGAACAGGGACACGTAGACCAGCGGGGTCACGGAATCCACAGCGGTGAAGTTGAGCAGCAGGGCGATAGCATACCAGATACCGAACATGACCATGGTCTTCTTGGTGCCGATAGCGTCGTCAATGACGCCAACCAGCCAGGAGCCAACCACGCCGCCCAGGGCCAGAATGGTCATGACGTTCATAGCGGCCTGCTGAGAGAAGCCGAGCTGAGTGTTGCGGATAACCAACTGGCTCATGACGCCCACGGAGCAGATCTGGAAAAAGCCGGTGGTAATGGCCGCCAGCCAGAGCTCCTTGGTGGCCAGCAGTTTGCCGGTGGTCCACCCGCCGTCCCCCTCGACGGCGTCCTTGGTGTCATACTCCTTCTGGTAGATCTCGTCGGAGACGTTGTCGGGGTTGATGCCACGCTCCCAGGGCTCGTTGCGGATGAAGATCATACCCAGGATGCCCAGAACAATGGCGGCGATGCCGATGGGTACGATGCCGGTGGAAAAGTTCTCGCCGATGTTGGTGGTGCCCGCCACGGTAGGGGCGATCAGAATGGCTACCAGCTGCACATAGAAAGCGGAGGCGAAGTTGTGGCCCATGGTGGTATAGCCCATAACCACGCCCTTCTTTTTGGGGAACCAGGAGGCCACCAGGGTGCCGCCCGCCACATAGCCGGCGGACATGATGCCGCCGTACACGAAGCACATGCAGACGGTGTAGATAACGATGCTGGGGGCGTTGCAGGCCAGGATGTAAGCGATGCCGGAGATGATACAGCAGATACCGGAGGTCATGCGCGCGCCGATCTTCCGGTTGACTTGGCCGGCAATGATGAAGAACACGACACCCACCAGACCGGCCAGGGAGTTCATGTTCATGATGTCGCCCTGCTCCAGTCCCAGGCGGTAGGCCACATTGGGGGCGGTGATGTTGGCGCCGTCGTTGCACATGCCGACGTACAGGAAGAACATCAGCAGGCAGTAGATGATGACGACCCAGCCCACGCCGAAGTCGACTACGGACTTGCGGTTATCTTTGGTTGGTTTTGCCATACGTTTCCCTCTTCTCTCTGTGATAGATTTTGCCGGAACACAGCCCGGCATCCTTTGCGGACTATAATTTAACGGTTTGCAGGCTATCTTTCAATCCCCACAATTCGGTAAGCAAATAACCAAAAAGTAAGTAGAAACAGTGTGGTAAGTGCGCAAATTTGTGCAATATAGCAAAAAGAGGTGGGGAAATTTTGGCGGAGTGTTCCATAAAGAATAGAGGTCAAAATACTGATATCGTCAGTTTCCACAACCTTATTGTTAAATATTTGTCATGTGGGATAAGGGTATAAATGGAAGAGCGCCGGAGGGCGGAGATTTCACAAAACGTTCACAGGCCTGTTATACTTTATCCAACTCTGAATGGGAAAAAGGTGGTATCTTATTTTTACAGCCAAGGTACCAGACAGGCAAGGCGATAGACCGGGAATGCGCGGGAGGAGAAATGCTATCCGGGGCGCGTTCGAATCACCGGCTTCCCTGCATACTGCTCCCCGGCTGTGGGGGCAGACAAACAACAACACGCCGCAGGCGTGAGAAGATAAAAAAACGCCTCCCGGAGCTGGTACCAGCTCCGGGAGGCGCTGTTGTCAGGTCTTACTTGCCAACGATCTCGGCAGTGTCCATGGCGATCATGAGCTCCTCATCGGTGGGGATGAGCAGCACCTTCACCTTGGAGTCGGCGGAGGAGATGACGGTCTCCTTGCCGCGGACGTTGTTGGCCTCGGCATCCATCTTTACTCCCATGAACTCCAGGCCGGAGGCCACGGCCATGCGGGTAGCGGCGTCGTTCTCACCCACACCGGCGGTAAACACGATGGCGTCCACCCCGCCCATGGCGGCAGCATAAGCGCCCACCAGCTTCTTAACACTGTACTGGAAGGCCTCCAGGGCCAGCTCAGCCCGCTGGTTGCCCTCCTTGGCGGCGTTCTCCAGGTCGCGGAAGTCGGAAGACACGCCGGAGATGCCCAGCACGCCGGACTTCTTGTTGAGGATGGTCATCATTTCCTTCATGTCGTAGCCGTGCTTGCCCATCAGGTACTCCAGGATGCCGGCGTCCAGATCACCGGCGCGGGTGCCCATGGGAACGCCGGCCAGGGGGGTGAAGCCCATGGAGGTGTCCACGCTCTTGCCGCCATCCACGGCGGCCACGGAGGAGCCGTTGCCCAGGTGGCAGGTGATGATTTTCAGCTCCTCAATGGGCTTGCCCAGCATGGCGGCAGCGCGGGCGGAGACATAGCGGTGGGAGGTGCCGTGGAAGCCGTAGCGGCGGACCTTGTCCTGCTCATAGTACTCGTAGGGCAGAGCGTAGGTGTAGGCCACGGGGGGCATGGTCTGATGGAACGCGGTGTCGAACACGGCGACCATGGGGGTGTTGGGCATGAGAGCCTGGCAGGCCTTGATGCCGATGATGTTGGCGGGGTTGTGCAGGGGAGCCAGAGGATTGCACTCCTCGATGGCAGCCATGACCTCGTCGGTGATAAGCACGGAGGAGGCGAACTTCTCGCCGCCGTGAACCACACGGTGGCCCACCGCGCCGATCTCATCCATGGAAGTGATCACGCCGTTGGCAGGGTCCACCAGAGCGTTGAGCACGGCCTGGATGGCCTCGGAGTGAGTGGGCATGGCCACATCGGCCTCCTTGACAGCCTCCTTGCCGGTGGGCTTATAGGTGAACTTACCGTCGATACCGATGCGCTCACACAGACCCTTGGCCAGGACCTCCTGAGTCTCGGGGTTGAGCAGCTGATACTTCAGAGAAGAACTGCCGGCGTTGATTACCAGAATATTCATGGGAATCGTCTCCTTCACACGTTAATTTTTAAACACGCCTTGGGTTGCCTTGCTTGGGTTCCTATAATACAATAGGGGCAAACCCAGTTTGTGTTTTTATTTTAACGCTCTTTCCTGAGAAAGACAACCGTTTTTCTGAAAAAGAGGAAGATAATCCACCAGGAGGTCAATCTCATGCAGGTTATTGGCATCGTTGCCGAATACAATCCCTTTCACACCGGACACGCCTACCAAATTGCCCGTACCCGCCAGGTTCTGGAGAGGGACTGTGCCGTGGTTGCCGTGATGAGCGGCAACTGGGTCCAGGGTGGACGGCCCGCCGTGCTGGACAAGTGGACCCGGGCGCGGCTAGCTCTGCTGGGAGGGGTTGACCTGGTGCTGGAGCTGCCCACCGTGTGGGCGGTGTCCTCCGCGGAGACCTTCGCACGGGGCGCGGTGACCATTCTGGAGCGCAGCGGCGTGGTGGATGTGCTGTCCTTTGGCAGCGAGTACGGAGACGTGGAAAAACTTCGGCGGCTTGCCGCCAGCCTTAACACCCCGGAGTACGAGGAGAGCCTGTGCCGGTTTGTGGGGGAAGGGATGCCCTTTGCCGCGGCCAGACAGGCGGCGGCGGACAGCCTGCTGGGGGAGGAGCTGTCCCTTTTGCTCTCCCAGCCAAACAACAATCTGGGGGTGGAGTACCTGCTGTCTCTTATACACATCTCCGAGCCCACGAGACTACGCTGCATCTCGT
>OWIT01001192.1_pt1 | contig 11307 bp, 9 predicted proteins | sample 1732681 | NCBI WGS metagenome assembly OWIT01 (sample SAMN05065741, study PRJEB22554) | human gut metagenome | biome: ENVO:2100002; feature: ENVO:00000062; material: ENVO:00002003 | host: Homo sapiens | place: USA | reverse complement strand
AGATGTGTATAAGAGACAGTTTATATACAGATACAAAGATAATAATTATTCGATACCGGCAATGCCATACATATTTAAGTTGTTGATACTAGACATCTTTTCATTCGGTTTGCCTGAAATAGTATATTCCTGTCCATCAATTGTCAAAGTAAAATTATAGGTATAAGTTAGCCCTGTTTCAAAAGGTACGGCAATCATCATATAACAGGTCTCCAAACTGGCACCAAAATACCCGGCAGTTATCTCGAAGCCGCCATTAGGAAGATTATAAGTAATACTGTTTATCGGAGTACCGGAAATTTTACCTGTCGACAAATCTACAGTTGCTCCATCTTCGTAGGCAATCGGATGGTCACAGCTCACCACCACTTTAGTAAATTTCTTACCGACAAAAGAATCCGGGCATCCCGCACCCGGTAAAGTGATTTGAGAAAACAATGGTTTGAATTCTCCCAAAGAAACAGTTGCAGCAGAATAGCTAGATGTAGTAGCCGAAGCATAAGCAAAGCTATAATTACGATGCGGCATAAACTCTGATTCATAATACTCCTGCACAGCTAAGTTGGGCAAAGCGACAGCCTTATAATCTTGTGAAGCTGCGTTATAGGGCGTATAGGCATAAATAGTGTGATCGCCACCCTTAAATCCTGCAGCAAGTTCGGAAGAAGGATTCAGCGTAATATCTTCAGTCACACGACTATCACGATCATATACTATATACGTTTTACCATCCAATTCTGTAGTAGTAGCCACCGCTACTTCCGACGGAGCATACGGCAAGTTATCCTGCGGTTTGCCATCGGACAACACATATATTCCTATCTTGTCCGCTTCAATCCATCCCTGGCTTCCATGGGAATACACATTATAAGCACCGGAAACAGCAATTTTCCCCACTACGGGAATATCTGCATCTTCTTCTTCACCATCGTCACTGCTGCAACTTACTGAAGACAATACTAAAGCTACACAAGCAGCAAAATAAAACAGTCTATTTTTCATACTTTTCTCGTTTAAATGATTAATTATTTACTGATAGGTTATTTTCTTTTTCCAATTAATATTCTCCTTCATAGTTCGTGCACCATACCATGCCTTTCACATCGCCAAACCCGCTAAAAGTCTTCAATTCCAAATCGGGAGCAAAACCTTCGAAGAGACGTACCATCTGGCTCGTGTTTACATCGATGATGGCGATATCCCCATTTTCCTGCGAAAGTGCCAGCCGGAAATTCGGATCAGTGCTATTTCCCCCATAGCCATAAAACTCACAAACAACAGGACTTCCACTGATGCCGGTGATACGGCTGCCTGCTGTGTAAGCCAGCATATGGCTGCGCATCTGCATACTGTATATATAGAGATTCTTATCTCCATCGGTAAAGTAGAAATAAGGGTTCTTTTCAAAATTGGAGGACATCTTAATGACACTTTGCGGAGTCAATAAGGAGCTGCCGCTGAATCCGTATTGATCCGTACCGGTTATCAGGTGAGAGTTATTATCCATGTCTTTTACGGCAAACTCGTGCAAATCATAATTTCCGGTTCCCTGCACGTCAATCAGCGACACGTAGTTTGACCAAAATGTCAGCCCGCCGTTGGAGGCTACATCTTTCTTTTCGTAAGCCCCTATTGCCAGGCAGCGGGTTCCCGCTCCCATATTGTTCACCCGCAACACACCGGAGGGAACTTCCAAATCCTGATCGTATGTTTTGAAGTAGACGATGGCAGGAGTATAAACTGCTCCCCACTGCGGATAATGTGTAATGCCGATAAAACGGGCATTTTGCTCATCATACAAGATACAACGTTCTTCGTCGGCACACCAATAAGTGACGTTGTGGAACGGTGCGAAACAGGTGATACGGCTACCTCCCTCAAACTCATACGGCATGGCGCCGTACTTCCCGTAATAAGGAATCGCTTTATTGTCAGTGCCTACGGCACGGATATACACTTCCCCCTGTTCGGAGCAAATCACGTAATATTCTTCCTTGAATGCGAAGTCCATTATCTTCAAGCCTTCCGGCTCTTTACGGTTTTCAAATTCGTGGGCAAGCCACATGTCTTTTTGCAACGAATTGCCATCTAGCGTGACACTTCCACTACCCTGATTTATCAGGATTTTCGGCAAACCTGACACGTAGGAACCGGAGATAGAGCCTAATACATAATAGTAATAGATCCCGAGCGGGTCTGTACCCAGACCATCTTCGATGATGTTTTCTACATCGTGCGTAGCCCGGAGGCCGGGATTGATGAAAGATAAAGAAGATTTTCCGTCTCCTTTGTTGGAGAGAATCATCCAGCCCCAGTCGAAACTGTTCTTTCCCGTCAAGGTATATTTATTGCTGATGTATGTTTCATTCGTTTCCTTATTGATGACTTTCAGTATCAGTTCGTACGTTCCGCCTTTTTCGAACTGATACTTCAGATGATAACCTGTGTAGATCAGTTCACGGTTCAGATACCATTGAACGGTGAAAAGTTCATCAACATTCCCGATGTCCGTTGAGAAGTTGATGGGCGCATCCATCTCGAAAAGGTCGCCTACCATAAACGTGTAGTCCGATGAAGCGGAGTTCACAAAAGAAACTTTGGTAGAGTTTGTATAGTCATAGTTTCCCAAATCGTCATAACAGCCGGTTATCACGAGAAGCTGCAGGATTGAAATGAATAGTATTGTTTTTCGCTTCATAATTTATTATCAGTTATCGAGAATGGTTTCATACAGCGGTGTCACTCCGTCTGTATCATAATATTGGTAATTGCCTTGCTGCCACTGGTCTTTCCACCAGGCCTTGAAGTCGGCTATCAGGTTGACAAACTCAATACCGGTGTATTTATCCAATGATTCGAGTATCTCACCATCCATGAAAATGATAAAAACACGGTATTTCATATCCGAATAAGTACCCAGATTGGCTGCCGAACTCTGGTTCCACCAAACAGGTTGGGAAATCCGGTCGGTCACTTGAATCGTGACGTGTTTGTATTCTGCCGGACCCACCAGACAGTTTTCCACTGCATCCAGTGAAAGGGTAAGGGTGTAGGCTGTGTTGAGCAGGTCTTCATTGCGATAGACGGTGACTTCGTAGGTGTCTTCCGCCAGTCCGCTATGGAAGATGCCGGAGGTCAAAGGGGCATAGTCGATGCCGGAACGGGCGGTGCTTTTCTCTCCCACTGCGGAAATATCACAGGTGGCATTTTCTTCGAGCAGGTAGCCAAGAAGTGTCATTTTCACTTTCACGGTTCCTTCTCGAAGCAAGGGTGCATCTGTAGCAAAGTTGAATGTTATTTTCTGTGGAGACTTATCGCTCATGTAAGTAAAATAGACGTAATTGTCTCCATTATAAACGTCCAGCTGCTCTTCACTGCAAGAGGTGAGAACGAACAGCAGGCAGAAGATGGTATATGTCAATATTCGTTTCATCTTATCCGGGCATTAGTTGGTTGTTTCACTGGTAGGCAATGGAAGTACATAAGAACCTGTCATGTTGATTTCTCCTTCCTCGTCGGAATCGGGCACGGTGGAGAGGTTCATCCGTTTGTAGGTGTAGAAGGTTCCACCTTCGCCTATCATTTCTTTCCGTATATCGAGCAGTATTTCGGCATCCAGTTGTTCACGGGTGCTGACTGTCAGACTAAGGGTACGTTCAGCTCCACGGGCTTTTCGAACTGTTTCGAGGTAGTTGATTCCTTCGGTTATCTTGCCATTATAGCTACTGATCTCCGCCAGGATATGACAGATTTCACTGAACCGGATCACTGGTATCATCGGATTCTCCATTGCTTCTACTACTGATTCTACGGAAGGGTTATACTTCAGTGTGTAATACTTCGACTGGGTTTCATTGGTAGTCCCGATCAGGTAGGTGAGCCGATAGTCGGTATATACGCCCGTATTGTCCGAAGCAAACAGGGAAGGGATATTTGCCAACGGCAAACGGGTGGTTGACGAAGAAGAGGAAGAGCCCCATACGGCCTGTTCATAATCCGTAGCCAGCTGTTTCTTGTACAAGCCGAACAATATGTCGTGGGAGACTTTTGTATATCGGGAATTGAGATTGCAGGTAATGTTCTCTCCTTCTGTAAAGCCTATCCACCGTTTCTGCTGGTAATAGGTGTTGTAAAGTTCTTTGGCGGCTGTCTCGGCATTCTTGTAGTAGGCAGGACCGGCATAGATGCAGACACGGGCTTTCAACCCCAGCAATGCCAGATAGTTGAAGCGGATGCCACGATACCAGAAGAATGCTCCCATATCGTCTATATAGGAACCGGAGTTGAAGCGGTAGCGGGCATTCCATTCGGGAGTAGGTTCGTACATTTGTGAAGCGTACATCGCTTCGGGATGGTATTCGGTGTCAAACTTACGCAGAATGTCTTCCGCTTCGAGCAGGTCTTTCAGGACTTTCTCGATAAAATCGGTAACGGTACATTTTTCTACCACTGCGGCTTCGTATTTATCGCGGTAAGGAAGATAGGCGCCCGAAGGATTGGTTGCCGTTGCAGGAGCAAACAAGCGAAGTAGGTCAAAATGCATCATGGCTCTTAATGACAAGGCTTCGGCGTAAATGAGGTTTTTCTCTTCTTCTCCGTATTCGAACAAAGAGATGTCCGTGGGCCGGATGTTCTCGATGAGCTTGTTCAGGTTGGCTATCACTTTATAGCCTTTTTCCCAGATAGCTGTCACGACGGGTTCGGTGTCGACCGTGTTATAGATAAGTTCGGAAGCGTCGGCATACATCGGAGAGATGGTTCCCGCCTTTTGATTGTATTGCTGGGAGATGGCACTAAGGAATCCCCAGCTTAGTTGCTTACCGTAAAGTTCGTCGGACGCCAGATTGGTGTAGATACCATTCAGGGCATTCCGGTAGCCGAAACCGGTGGAAAACAGATCGTCGTCGGCTATCGCATTTTCTGGTGTTACGTCCAGCCAGGCATTGCAGGAAACGGCTAACATTCCTGTCAGGGCTATTAGTATATGGCTGATTAGTTTCTTCATTTGTATGGTTAGAATATGATGTTAGTAGTCAGATTGAATGAACGCGAATAAGGATAATCCAGTCCCCGTTCCTGACGGATGGTAGACCAATAGAACAGGTCGTTCATCGTGAACGAAAGACGCAGGCCGGACAGATGGAGTTTCTTTAATTGTTCGGGACGGAAATTGTAGCTCATTGTCAATGAACTCCATTGCAGGGTATTGTTTTTCTGTACAAAACGCGAAGATGCGCCGGTGGTGACATTACGGTCACGAATATCTTTCATGGTGGTTATGTCTCCCGGTTTCTGCCAACGGTCGAGCAATACCCGCTTATCTACATTGTCATTTTTAATGTCGGCATTCTCTACATAGGAGACGAGGGTATTGTTGTAAGCATCTCCACCAAAAGTATAGAGGAAAGAAGCAAACATGGATAACTGTTTATAGGACAGGGTATAACCGAATGAGCCTTGTCCCTTGGGAGCTGTATCGCCAATAATGGTCCATTCGTCGGCAGACCATACATCGGTAACGTCACCATTCCGGCGAAGGTAGATTTCTTTGCCGTTTGTGGGGCTGATTCCCAATGACTTCATCCCGTAAATAGAGGTCAGAGAGGCTCCTTCGTAATATTTCAGGTATGTTTTAGCATATTTTGAATCGGAGCTGCTTTCGGGGTTATATCCGCTGAACAGTTCTTCCACTCTTTTATTATAGTCGCGCATTGCCTGGGAGATTTCAATAATCGTGTTTTTGTTTCTTGCAAAGCTGCCGTAGAGCTGGAAGAGCCAGTTTCTGTCACTGTAAAGTCGTGCCCGCAGTTCCAGTTCGACGCCGGTGTTTTTCACCTTTCCCATGTTTTCTTTGTAGGAGGTGAATCCGGTAGAGGAAGGGATGGTATAATCGGTTATCAGGTCGATGGTACGCTCGTCGTAGGCAGAGGCTTTCAGATAGATTTTATCGTGCCACAGTCCGATTTCAACTCCATAGTCGAGGGTGTATTTACGTTCCCATTTCAGGTTCGGATTTCCCATCTGATAGAGGAATACACCGTAGCCTGTGGGATACCAGCTGTCTGTTTGCAGCTGATACATATCTTTGGCCGAATAGAGGGAGAAGTTGGTCTTTCCGGTCAGTCCGTAGGAGACACGGAACTTCAACATGGAAAAGAGTTCATTCGACTTCATAAAATCATAATTATGAATGTTGATTCCTGCTCCTGTTGACCAGAACATGGACCATCTTTTATCGGAACCGAATTCGGAAGAACCGTCGATACGTCCTGTAAGGTCGGCGAGATAGATATTGTTGTAGGTGTAGTTGGAAGTGAGCAAGGCTCCTACCAAGCGGGTGGTATTATCGGAGCTGCTGGGCTTTCCGTATACTTCTGCCGCATAGTTTGAAGAGACAAGGTCGCCACCCGGAAATCCCCGGTAACGTGTTTCGGAAGCAGTGCTCTGCGTTTGTCTCATGTTGGAGGACAAGCAGATATTGAGATTGTGTCCCTTGAAGGTATTGTTGTACATGAGTGACAGGCTTCCGTCTATCACTGTTCTCTTTTGTGTGGATTCTGTTTTTTCACCATTGATGTTGCCTGTACTGGCTGAATAACTGGCCGATGCGGGATCTTTGTACAGATCACCGGTAGAATTTCTCATCAGGACGGAAAACTGACCGCGCAGACGCAGACCGTCGGTGATACGCCAATTCAGACTAAGATCATCGGTTACTTCATCATAACCGGAATGGTCGAAGCTGTTGTAGAAGTTGATTTCGTACAGTGGATTTACTTGTGTGCCGCTAGCCCCGTCGAACTTTTCGAGACGGCGCACATAATCGCCATTTTCATCATACAGACGCATATAAGGAAGTAAATGGGAGTAATCGCTGAATGAATTGAAGGGGACATCTGTACTTTTGTTATAAGTGTAGGTCACTTTGTTCTTTATTTGTAGTCCGCCAATGCGGTAGTCTACATAAAAAGCGGCATTGGCATTCTTACGGGAAGAGTGTTTCATCACTCCTTCCGTTCCTCTGAATCCCAGTTCCACTCCCCAGCGCACGTCGTTTTCTCCACCGTCTATGAAAACGGAGTGCTTATGGTTCAGAGCCGTGCGTAGTCCTTGAGAAAGCCAATAGGTATCGACACCTGTCAGTACATTATTGAGTCGTTGGTAGTAACCGTTGGTATAGGGGTCTATTTCCGGGGTGTTGCTGTCATATAGTCCTGCCAGGCGTTCGGTTTCCAGCTTCTCACGGGCGTTCACCAGATTGTAGGAGGATAAATCCGGCAGTTCGGCAGAAAGTACTCCGGAATACTGTACACGGAACTTTCCGGCTTCAGGCGCACGCCGTTCAATGACAATTACTCCGTTGGCCGCACGTGAACCGTACATGGCAGTGGCGGCAGCATCTTTCAGGATATTGATGCTGTGGATGCTATTCATATCGAGGTCGTATATCTTTTCTACATCGACTTCAAAGCCGTCCAGTATGAAGATAGGCAGGTTGGAATTACCGCTTAGCACTTCCCGCGAAATGGAGGAGGTGGAGGTCTGCCCAAGTGTCGTTTCTCCGATACCGGTCTGACCACGCAAGACGAATTGAGGCAGGCTGTTGGGATCGGAACCAGCAGCCAGATTCTCCTGTATTCTGAAAGAGGGATCGAAAGTCTGAATGGCCGAAATCAGGTTGTTCGGGTTGACTTTTAACAGGTCTTCTTTCTCTATCTTTGTGGTATTTCCAGTGAAACTTTCTTTCTGTATGGAGTTATAGCCGGTTACAATCACTTCCTGAATACTTTCGGTAGCTTCTACCATCTGCACATCGACTTTCTGCCGGGAAGTGACTTTGATTTTACGGGTTTCAAAACCGATGTAGGAATAGATAACCAGACCGCCTTTTTCGGGCAGGGTCAATACATAGCAACCGTTTATATCGGTAATTACACCAGTAGAATGACCATCCAAACGAATCGTCACTCCTACCATCGGTTCTTTAGAGAGTTTCTCAATCACCCGGCCATAAACATAATTTCCGTGTGGAGGAAGAAGATATGTCTCTTTTGAATTATTTTTGTTTTGGGCTATTGCATTAGTAGATAGTGATAAAATGTATACAAACAATAAGATTCTATTCAAAGCCCCGGAATTTAGCTTTTGCATAACGGATATATATAGTTATTACACCCGCAAAAGTATTCTTATATGATAGACGGAGCAATCACGAATTTTAGGTATTTTACACAACTATTATACCAAAATATAATTAAAGCAAAATCTTTTTGCTTCTGTTTAGGTATTAATCAATAGCAAAAAGAATAACTGCATCATTTATCCTCTATCAAAAGGCAAATGATGCAGCTGTCGGTTATATCTGTTTTTTTATAATGCCAGACGGTATATCTCTTTGCTGTCCTGTTTCGCTAATTTGACATAGTTGCCTACCAATTCACCTTTATTCCGGTGCAGACTATCTGCAAGGCGGTCGATGTCGGGATTCTCAATGCCAAGTTCTTTGAAGGTCACAGGCAGGCCGATGGAAGTAAAGAAGGATTTCAGACGGGAAATTCCTTCAAGGGCTACCGCCTTTTTATCGTCTGATTCTGCCACTCCCCACACTCGGATGGCGTATTGGGCTATCTTATCCACATTGTGTTCTGTCATCCATGTCATCCAGGCAGGGAAGATTACGGAGAGTCCGGCACCATGAGTCACGTTATAGATGGCGCTGATTTCATGTTCGAGGAAGTGGGAAGCCCAGTCCTCTTCACAACCTACACCACAGGTTCCATTGTGGGCGATCGTTCCGCACCACATCAGATTGGCACGGGCTCCGTAGTTTTCGGGGTCTTTCATGACGGTAGTTGCCTCTTTGATGATGGCAAGCAGGGTACCTTCGCACAGGCGATCGCCTATTTCTACATCTTTCGTGTTGGTGAAATAGCGTTCCATGATGTGTGCCATCATATCGGCAATGCCGCAGGCGGTTTGGAAAGGAGGAAGTGTGTAGGTCAGCTCGGGGTTCATCACGGCAAAAACAGGACGTAGTACACCGGGAGCACGGAGGCTTAATTTCTGTAAGCCATCGACTTTCGTGATGACGGTGTTACCGGAACCTTCGCTTCCGGCAGCAGGAATCGTTAACACAACGGCTACTTTCAATGCTTTCGTCACAATGGCTTTTCCGATGTAGAAATCCCAGAAATCTCCGTTGTAAGGAACTCCGGCTGCAATGGCTTTCGCCGTATCAATCACAGAGCCACCACCAACGGCGAGCATCATGTCTACGTTTTCTTTCCGGCAGAGATCGATTCCTTCATACACTTTCGTGTCTATCGGGTTAGGCTGTACACCACCCAGCATGCAATAGGGAATACCTACTTCCTGCAATGATTTCTCAACACGGGCCAACAAGCCGCTACGTATCACGGAACCGCCACCATAAACAATCATTATTTTGCGTGCACCGTATTTCTGTACTAACACTCCGGTCTGCGCTTCCGTATCCCGACCGAACACGAATTCAGTAGGGCTGTAAAAGATAAAATTATTCATTGTCGTTTTCTTTATAGGTCTTTTCGTCAGTCTTTTCTATAGATCCAAATAGAACTCCTTTGACAAGTTTTTCTATAAGTTCTTTTATAGAGCCCTTCATAAGAGTCTTTATAGATCAGACAAAGTTATAAATTTAAGCAGAATATCTTTCTTTTGATTGTTTAAAATTTCCTACTTTCATTAGTACAAGTCCGATTACAATCCAGACCATTTCGCGTATACGGGTAATCAAAGCGGCATAGACTCCGTAAGCTCCGGAAAGGGAAAGGCCGCCTACGGCGAGGGCAAAGCCACCTTCACGACCTCCCAATTGCATAGGCAGGAAAAACAGCAGATTAGCAAGTAAAGAAGAGAAAGCCGCAATCAGGCAGCAGTCGGCAAAGCTGACATGGGTGGTCAGCACGTTCAGTATCAGCCATATTTCAAGACAACTGACTACACGGGCGGTATATTCCAGTAAGAGGGCGCTATAAAAGGTTTGTTTCTTTTGTTGGTGGAGAAGGGCAATTTGTTTGTCTATATTCTCCAACTTCTCTTTATGCGCGTTTGCAAAATGAAATACTTTCTTTTTCAGAAAAGGAATACGACCACCCATACGGACAAAAGCCACAGCCATCCCCTGCCGATAGCCTTTCATAAAAAGAATAACAATCAGCAAGCAAAAGACAGTAATAGCTCCTAAGATTATCCCCATCATCCACCCCACCGGATAGAGACAAACGTAAAGCAACACTGAACTTAACCAAAAGCAAAAGTGGGAAAAGATATGCATCATCACATAAAGAATCACGGAAGAGGTGGCGCGTTCTATTCCTATATAGGGTTTCAGCTCCATAATGCGATATGGTTCGCCTCCCATCAGCCCAACAGGAGTCACGTAATTAAGCGCAAAACCTGTTACTGTGAATTTGTAGAGCCGGACAAATGAAAACCCCGTCTTACCACCACTACGGATGATGATGTACCACGATACTGTATTAATAAGGTAGACAAACAGCCATAGCAACAAAACCAAAGGTAAATATACCCCTGCACGCTTCAAATTCAGCCAAAGCTCCTGATAATCCATATCAAAAGTGAATATCATTATCAGAACGGCAATGATACCAAAAGCGAGAAATATATTACGGTACTTGTTCTTCACTATTTGTGAGACTTATATCTATTTTTTATATGGGTATATATCTGCTTTTATATGAGTATATACTTGCTTTTTGTATGGGTATATATCTCACTTTATTCACATATAATCTTACTTTATATACGTATAATATCTTTCGAAGAATCTTTTGAACGCCGGGATTCTCATCAATATGTATTCGAATACCAGCCAACCGATTAACGCGCAAGAGATGCCAAGTAATACATCAATGATATAATGATGGCATGAATAAATAGCTGTTCCCCAAATGCCGACCATGATAATAGAGAAAAGAGTAACCACATACCACCTGCATTTACCAATAATGGCATACACCAATGCAACTACCATATAGGCCGCATGCAGTGAAGGCACTGCCGCAAAAACATTAGCATTACGCCCGTAGATAGAATCAAAGATGGTTACTCCGAAGAATGCATCAAAGCGTCCCAATCCTGCAACATTACCCGGTGTGTTTAATATCGGTTCGAAACCGTAGTTGATGGCATACCAAGGCGGAGCGGCCGGATGAATATAATAACCGGCAAAACCAATCAAATTGACAAACAAGAATACCTGTCTCTTATACACATCTCCGAGCCCACGAGACTACGCTGCATCTC
>OWIT01001170.1_pt1 | contig 11457 bp, 9 predicted proteins | sample 1732681 | NCBI WGS metagenome assembly OWIT01 (sample SAMN05065741, study PRJEB22554) | human gut metagenome | biome: ENVO:2100002; feature: ENVO:00000062; material: ENVO:00002003 | host: Homo sapiens | place: USA | reverse complement strand
ACAAGGCTATTCGTCGGCAGCGTCAGATGTGTATAAGAGACAGGGCATTGACAGGACAGTGGTTTGAGGAACTTGCGAAAAAGAGAAAGTGGAATTGGATTCTTCCAATCCGCCGTTTGGTTGTTGAAAGTTGGATTGTACTATCTGGGCAGAACTGTAATATTCCTGATTTGATAGGGAGAGAGACAGAAGAAGAGTCCTATTCAACAGAGGCTTTCTGGGAAGCAGAAACACTTTTGGATTTAGAATTTGCGTTTGAAAAGGGTGTTAGTACAATTTTAAGATATTTGAAAGTGAGCCGCAGCGCGAATCCGGATATTGTCAGATTAATTACATATTTAAAGGAGCATATGGCAGAAAATATCAGTTTAGAGCAGGCAGCTAATTTTTGCGCACTTGGAAAAAGTCAATTTTGCGTGCTCTTTAAGAAACAGACTGGAGATACGTTTTTGAATTATTTTAACAGCATGAAAATGAGACGGGCCTATGAGCTGCTTACAAAGAAAAATATTCAGGTACAAGAAGCCGCAGAACAAATAGGCATTCAGGATCTGTCGTATTTTAGCCGGATTTTTAAAAAATACTATACGATTAGTCCTAGCGAAGTAAAAAAAAGCAAAAATTATTGACAACTGCACGATTATACAAAAAAAGCAAAATATTGTCCTAATAGTGGATGAATAGGGATTTTGGGAATGGACAAATGTCTCAGAACTCCCTATTTTTCTTTATTCAAAACAGAAAAAAGAATCAGTATACTTAGGACAGAAAGAAACAATGGTCATTTATCAAGGAGGATGCTTATGAAAAGAAAACTTTGTTTGGCGCTTAGTGTACTGATGGTGACAGGATCTTTGGCAGGGTGTTCAGGTGGAACCAGTGGACTTCCTGGAGATACAACAGGAGCTTCAGGCGGAGCACAGAGCAGCACTTCTTCAGAAGATGGGGCTGCAGAAAAACCATATGCAGGTACTACGATCCGTGTGTTAAGTATGACAGGACAGATTTCTGATTCATTGGAAAAATATCTGGATGATTTTGAGAAGCAAACAGGAATCACTGTTAATCTTGAACTTTATGGAGAATCCCAACTGAGAGAAAAGACAACGACAGAATTTTTGGCAGGTTCTTCAACGATAGATGCATTTATGATGAGTCCTCTGCAGGATATGGCAGCATACTCTAATAATGGCTGGATCGAACCCTTAGATAACTATCTGACAGATTCAGATTTTGACTGGGATGATTTTTCGTCTGCTCCAATGGATCAGATCAAGATTCAGTCTTCGGGAGCAGTTGGAGCACTTCCACTTTATTCCTCTGTACAGCTTATGTTTTATCGAAAGGATGTTTTTGAGGAAAAGGGATTAACACCACCAAAAACATATGATGAACTTTTAGAAGCAAGTGAAAAACTTACAGATCCGGCGAATAACTTTTACGGAATTGCATGCAGGGGTGAGAAAGTTGCTCTGACTAGTCAGTTCTCTCCATTTTTGTTTGGATATGGCGGTTCTTATTTCAAGGATGGTGTGTGCGCGTTTAATACGCAGGAAGATATTGACGCAGCGAAATTTTATGGGAAACTTCTTGGAAATTATGCACCAGAAGGAATTTTGACAGCGGGATATTCTCAGATGACTCAGTTATTTAATGCAGGACAGGTTGGTATGTGTATTGATGCAATTGCATTATATCAGACTCTTGTAGATGAGAATGAATCTGCTTACTATGACAAAGTTGGTGTTGCTCCAATCCCTGAAGGACCAGCAGGACGTCAGTCTTATAAACAGGTTGTATGGGGAGCTTCTATTTATTCTGGATCTAAAAATAAAGAGGCAGCGTGGGAGTTTTTGAAATTTGCAGCAGGAAAAGATGTTGCAGCTGATATTACCCCTAAGGGAATGCCAACATTCCGGGCTTCTGTATGGCAGGATGACAGAGTAACTTCTGCAATGCCGGCAGATTATATTGAAGCGTATAATGAAGAAATTAAGGCAGATACAACAAACCAGTATGGTTTACCGAGAATGACAGCTGTTTCTGAAGCAAGAGATGCTATGGGTGAAGCAATCGTTTACTCCATTGAAACAAAGGGTGAAGGAACAGAACTGGAAGATAAGATGAAAGCAGCATCAGATAAGGTAGATCAGCTTTTGAAAGATGCAGATGAATACGGGGAGGCATATCCGTATGAGTAATTTCGTCAATAAGCATATCAAATGGGTATTTTCTCTCCCCGTTTTGATTTTTATGGCTGTGATGGTCGTCATTCCAATTGTCATGACATTAGTATTTAGTTTGTGTGACTGGAACTTGCTGATGGGAACTGGAATGAAGCTTAACTGGGGAAAGAACTATCTTGATGTGTTAGGCAGCCGGGAGTTTTGGCAGTCTCTTGCGATTACATTTTATTACACTGGATTAGCCACAGTAGCCGAGCTTTTGCTCGGCGTGGCGATCGCATTGATCTTGAACCGTGAATTTATAGGAAAAAATGCAGTAAAAACGATCGTACTTCTTCCGTATATGATGGCGCCAGTTGCAGTTGGTTTGATGTGGATGCTGTTTTATGAACCATCATCTGGCTTGATCAATTATATTTTCAGTGTAGTTGGGCTTCCACGATCTTCTTTTGTATCAGCAAAAGAAACTGTAATACCGGCAATTGCGGTTGTTGAGACATGGCAGATGACACCAATGGTAGTAATTGTATGTCTGGCAGGTCTTTCCTCTCTTCCGGCAGATCCAATGGAAGCAGCAAGGGTAGACGGGGCGACACCAGTACAGGCTTTTTTCAAAATTACGCTTCCATTGCTGACGCAGACTTTATTTTCAATTGGATTACTTCGTTTTATCGATATTTTCAAATCCTTTGATCTGATTTATGCCCTGACGAAAGGCGGTCCGGCTAATGCATCCAGAACTCTGAATTTATACGCATATGAGACTGCATTTTCATATTACAAATTCGGTACGTCATCGACAATGCTGATGATATTGTTTGTGATCGTGATGATCCTCAGCATAGTTGTAATGAAAATTCAAAGAAAGCTGGTGGAATATTATGGAGGTTAAAGCACGCAAATACTTAAAAAATGCGGCGTTTGCGCTGCTGGTCCTGATTATTATTATTCCGATTTTGTTTCCGCTATATTTTGTATTCATTTCTTCATTTAAAAATATGGCGCAGGTATACATTATGCCGCCGAAATTGTTTGGTTTTAAGCCTATAATGGATAATTACATTTATATCTTTAAAACACAGCATTATGGAACTTATATGATCAATTCCGCAATTGTGGCAATCGCCTCTACAGCGCTTTCACTGATCCTGGGAGTTCCGGCTGCTTATGTAATTGCACGTTACCGCATGACAAAAGCAAGCACAGCGATTTTAACAGCACGTCTTCTTCCAAACATATCAATCTTGCTGCCATATTATTTTATCTTTTCTAAGCTGCATATGATCGATACGTATGGTGTTTTGATTATAAGTCATATGGTACTTTCTCTTCCCTTGATTGTTTGGATTATGGTTGGTTTTTTCAAGATATTCCGCTGGAACTTGAGGAAGCGGCAATTGTGGATGGCTGCAGCCGCCAGAGATGCTTTTTAGATGTACTGGTTCCGGTATGTACACCCGGTCTTGTAACAAGCTCTACACTTGCATTTTTAGGATCATGGAATAATTTCCAGTTTGCGTTGATCTTGAGTGGAGAAAAGACGCGAACACTTCCGGTATCTTTGCAATATTTTGTGTCTGGAGCGGATATCCGCTGGGGAAGAATGTTAGCTGCAACGATTGTTGTTATTGTTCCAACGATTATTTTAACGATGATTCTTCAAAAATATATTGTTCAGGGAATGACCGCAGGTGCCGTAAAAGGATGATTAAAGGAGGAATAAACTACTATGAAAAATCCATATGCAGCAGAAGGGGCAGAAGATATGATTTCTCCTTGCCTGATCTATTATGAAGATGGGATTCGGAAGAATATTGAAAAAGCAATTCAGATTGCAGGTTCTGTGGAACGTTTATGGCCCCATGTAAAAAGCCATAAGTCGATTGAAATGGTGAAACTCCAGCTTGAATATGGAATTTGCAAATTTAAAACAGCTACGATCGCTGAAGCGGAAATGGCAGCCATGGCAGGTGCCAAGCAGGTGATTTTGGCATATCCGCTGATTGGTCCGAATATGGCTCGTTTCGTTCATTTGTCCAAAGCTTATCCGGATACTATATTTTATGGGGTAGAAGATGATCTTGGACAATTGGAAAAGCTTTCTGAAGTATGTAAGGAATTAGATTTTGAGATGCCAGTTTTGATCGATGTTAATATGGGTATGAATAGAACTGGCGCTGCGATCAAAGACTTAGATCAAATGTATCGGGCTGCTGCAAAGTTTTCGGGTATTCGTATGTTTGGTTTTCATTGCTATGACGGTAACCATAATGACCGTGAGTTTTTAGTCCGTAACCAGAAAGTACTTGAGACAGATCGACAGGTAGAAAAAGTGATCAGCAGGCTGAAAGCAGACGGATTCTCTTGCGAGATCGTTGTTGCAGGCGGAACGCCATCATTTCCGTGCCATGCCAGAAATACGAATTGGTATTTGTCACCGGGAACCGCTTTTATAAACGATGCTGGATATTACATGAATTTGCCGGATATTCCATGTGTTCCTGCTGCTGCTGTTATGACACGTGTGATCAGTCATCCGGCTCCAGGCGTATTTACGACGGATCTTGGCTATAAAGGAATTGCTGCTGACCCTGCAGTGCAAAGAGGCTATATAGTGGGGTTAGAGGATGCTGTTCCGATCATTCATAGTGAGGAGCATTGGGCGTTTAAATTGGAAAATCCGGATCGAGTTCCGGAGATTGGAGAATGCCTGTATGTAATTCCGACACATATCTGTCCAACGAGTGCTCTTTATCCACAGATTCAAGTTGCAGAAGGCGGTAAGATCACAAAAACCTGGGAAGTAACTGCGAGAAACCGAAAACTGAATTTCTAGGATTATATTATGAGGGAGCAAGGCATGCAGAAAGACGAAAAAGATTGCATTGAGATATTAAAAAAGCTAATTGCGTTTAACACTGTGAACCCACCTGGAAATGAAAAACCAGCAGCTGTGTATCTTGCAGAACTTTTGGGAAAATATGGTTTTCACTGTAGAGTTCAGGATTTGGGAAGTAATCGAGCAAATTTAATTGCAGAAGCTGGTGCTAAAGATGGTCCGGAATTCATGTTTAATGGGCATTTGGATGTTGTTCCCGCATCAGGAGATTGGAAGACAAATCCTTTTGAGGCGGTGATAAAAGATGGTAAGATTTATGGACGCGGGAGTTCTGATATGAAAGGCGGCGTAGCAGCAATGTGCAGCGCTGCGATCAGTTATATCCAACATGAAGGCGCTCCCACACATGGAAAATTGAAACTTTTGTTTGTTACAGATGAGGAAAGTTCCAATCTGGGGGAGCATAGTTATTTTGCAGAGTATAAGCCAGGAACATGGGCAGTGATAGGAGAACCAACAGATCTGAAGGTTGCAGTAGCCCACAGAGGAGTTTCAAGGGATTATGTGGATTTATATGGGGCAGCACGTCATGCAGCACTTCCAGAGATAGAAGAATCAGCAGTGACAAAAGCAGCGCGGACAATCCTTGCCATTAAAGAGATCAGCCAATCATTGTCAAAAAGAAAACATGAGGTTCTTCCTCCGCCAGGGATTGCTGTAACAATGTTAAATGGATATGAAAAAGACAATGTGGTTCCTGAAAAAGTACGACTTCTTCTTGATTTTCGTATTCTCCCTAATATGAGTCATGATGAGGTTATCAAGATCCTTAAGAGTGGTTTAAAAGAGCAGGGGATCGAAGGATATGAATTGGTTCCTCACTTTTTTATGCCAGGTGGAGAAATTGCAGTGTCTGATCCGTTTGTGTCATTGTGCTTAGATGCAAAGAAAGAGAGCATTGGCTGTGAGCCTGAAGAAGGACCTTGTGCATTTGGAGCTTCTGGAGAGCAGTGCTTTTTGACGGAACGTGGAGTAAAGGCTGTTATATGTGGACCGGGAAGCCTTGCTCAGGCGCATACGATCGATGAGTTTACGACAGAAGAACAGGTTCGTAAGGCTCAGGAATTTTATGAAGCGTTATTAAAAAAAGTATTTAATCAAACATAACTGGACAGTCAAAATTAGAATATAAATGTATTTTTTGAAAAAGGAGAAAACTATAATGAGAGATGTATATGAGATTTTAAAAGAAAAGAATATTGTACTTCCTGAACCACCGGCCAAAGGAGGCGTTTATACGCCTGTACAGGAAATGGGAGAAAAGTTTTTGTATTGTTCAGGGTGTGGCCCAGATCTGGGAAATGGAAATAATGTAATTGGTAAATTGGGAAAAAATCTGACTTTGGAGCAAGGCCAGAGGGCGGCTTATAATTGCATGCTCAATCTTCTTGCTAACCTGGATGCGAAAACGAGTGATCTGAATAAGATTAAGCGTTTTGTGAAAGTTCTGGCATTTGTAAATAGCACAGATGATTTTGGGATGCAGCCTCAGGTAGTAAATGGGGGATCTAATCTGATCGCAGAGCTGTTTGGAGAAGAAGCAGGCCTTCCGGCCCGTTCAGCAATTGGAACAAATGCACTTCCTGGAGGAATTGCCTGTGAGATTGAAGTGCTAGTAGAGTTAAAATAAATGGAATGATGAGTTAATTGATTTTTACAAAAAGCAGAGGAATGACCTTTCAATGAACATTCCTCTGTTTTTTTGTTGTGCAGATATAAGAAAATGATATGGTGGGTTAATTATTAATGCCCAAAATAACATCCCTTGCCCTCAGAACAGTTTTGTAGTAAGCTATAAATAATGACAAAATCCCCCGAAATTCGGGCGGCGAGGAGGTACTGGGCGGTGGAGCAGGTTATTACAGATTATGTAAAATTTCTGGCAGATGCCAGGGATGCGGTGTATCGTCTGAATAATGATCAGGCAACAGCAAAACAGCTGAAAGAACAGGGCGAACGCCAGGAAAAAGAACTGACAGCTGCAAAAAAAGCAGTGACAGATTCGGTGAACCAGACGAGAAAAAAACGGCGCATTGAGATCGATTCAAGTTATGATAAAGAGATCGCAAAAGGTCAGGAACGGCTGAAAAAGGCCAGAACCCAGCGTGAAAAAGCTAAAAATAAGGGAATGAAGGAACGGATCGCAGAGGAAACCAGTGTGCTGAGAGAGCATAACCGTGACCTGCGGGTACAGATGAAGACTATGTTCCAGAAAGACAAGGTTCCTGCATTTTGCCGTACTACATTTTATTATTCCCTGTATTATGCAAGAGGGCTTAAGGAACGGCTGATCGGTTTTATTACTTTTCTAATCTGCTTTTTAGTGCTTCCATGCGGTATTTATTTCCTGCTTCCGGACCGGAAGATATGGTATCTGGTGCTGGTTTATTTTGCAGATATCATCATTTTCGGCGGTTTGTATGTGACCATTGGAAACAGAAGCCGGTCCCGTTACCATGATGCCTTAAAACAGGGACGGGAGATCCGGAACCTGTTAAATTCCAATGAAAAGAAGATCAAAGTTATTACACACAGCATTGAAAAAGACGGCAATGAAGATATTTATGATCTGGAAAAATATGATGACGAGATTGCCTGCGCACAGCAGGAACTGTCTGATATAGCGGCAAAGAAAAAAGAGGCCATCAGTAGCTTTGAAAATGTGACAAAAAATATCATTGCTGATGAGATCGAAGGCAGCCACAAAGCTGAGATCGAAGAAAAAGAGCAGAAATTAAAAGAAGTAAATAATAACCTGGCAGAATTGGAAAACAGCATCCGTCAGCAGAATATCTATATTACAGACACTTATGGACCATATCTTGGAAAAGAGTATCTGGATACAGATAAGCTCATGGAATTGTCAAGGATTATCCAGGCTGGAACAGCGTCTAATATTACTGAGGCTATTGAAATGGATAAAAACGGAGAGGGAAAGCCAGAAAAAAATTAGAAAACGGATAGAAAAATCCTATAATACGGGGGGACAATATGTATAGAGTAGTGATCGCAGATGACGAAGTGCTGATCCGAATGTATATTCGTGAAATTTTAGAAAATAATGGTTATGAAGTAGTAGGTGAAGCAGAAGACGGCCTGGATGCGATTGCAGTATGCAGACAGAAAAAGCCGGATTTTGTTATTATGGACATTAATATGCCGGTGATGACTGGTCTGGAAGCAACGAAGGTGATCAATGAGGATAAGCTGGCCGGATTTGTTATTATTCTGACGGCTTATCGTGACAAAGAAATTACAGATCAGGCAGTAAATACGGATGTAATGGGGTATATAGTAAAGCCGGTAGATGAAGATACACTGATACCATCAGTAAAGATCGCTATCCATAACTATAATCAGAGAGAGATTATGGCAAAGGAGTTTCACAAGACACAGGAAGCTTTAGATGACCGAAAGTATTTAGACCGGGCAAAGGGGCTGGTGATGGAACGGAAAAAAATGTCTGAAAAAGAAGCATATACCTATATCCGAAGTCTGTCCATGGATAAGGGGATTTCCATGACTGAACTATCAAAAATGCTTTTAAAAGCATATGAGAGCTGATAAAAAAGCAAAGAGGGCATTTATGGAACAAAAGAAAAATAAGCTTCTTAATGATATGATACAAAATGATACAGATAGAAAAATGGTGCAGCTGGTAGAAGAGGCAACGGATCTTAGCTGCGGGGATATTTGTATCCTTTTAGAGGTAGCCCATTCCCTTCCTTTTGTAGGAAATCTGGAAGGCGGAGATACGTATATCAATGTGCTTACAAGAGAAAAAGAATCTATGGTTATTGCCCAGTACAGACATCCCAACTATGATCTGTATAAACGCAGTATCATGGGGGAGATTGAACGCAGGGAAGATGAACCAGCTGTGTACCGGGCATTGGAAGAAGGTATTTCCGGCCGCGGTCTGATCGGCATCATTGATGAAGGAAGGATTGTGGTACGCCACACAGTAAGTCCGGTACTTAACAATGAGGGAAAAATCATTGGAGCCCTGACATATGAGTATCCCAATGCAAGCAATAATACAGAGTCCATCCGTATTATTAATAAAGAAGGAAATCCGGATCATTTTAACCGGCAGTTAGGAAAAGCCAGTGCTTATCTTCAGGATGCGATCCTTCTTTATGATACAGATGGAATATGTACATTTGCCAATCTAAAGGCAGAGGTGTTATATCAGGATAAGGGTTTTGAATTACCTCTTGTGGGGCGCAGCTGCAGGGAATTGCATATTACAGACTGGTGTTGGACAGATCTTATGGAAAATCGGGGTGTGATACGAAGAGAGTTATGTACACCGAATTTTATTATGGATGCGGTCATTAGTGGTATCTGGGAAAAAGGAGTTTTTCAGGGAGCTGCCATTATTTTCAGAGATAAGACAATGGTGCATCAGATGGAGGATGAGATCGCTTATCGTGTGGCATTGATCCATGAGGTGCACCACAGAGTTAAAAATAATCTGCAGACCATTATCAGTCTGATCGGACTGGAAGCAGTTAATACAAAAGATGAAAAGGTAAAAGCCTTTGCAAGGATCATTACCAGTCATGTGCGCAGCATGAATATCACCTATGATCTGCTGTCTCATACAGGAGGTGAAAATGTGGAATTAAAGGCTCTGATATCCCGTATTACAGATGTTTTGATGGAAAACAACTGCTTGAAAGAAGAGTGTGCTGTTTCTACAGAAATTGAAGGTGAAGATGTAATACTAACAGAGACAACAGCATCTACAGTGGCTTTGATCGTTAATGAACTGGTACAGAACAGTTTAAAATATGCATTTAAAGACCGGAAACAGGGAAAAATCCAGATGAAGATTGAAAAGGGAGCCACCTACTCCTGGGTAACAGTAAAAGATGATGGCTGTGGATTTGATAACAAGAAAGTTTCAAGATCCAGCAGCGGATTAGGGCTGCGGCTTATCAGCAGCCTGGTACAGTCCAGCCTGAAAGGGGAATTGTTTATAGAAACAGGGGAAAGTGGAACTGGTGTGAGGTTCTCCTTTTTAACACCGGAGCAGTAAAATAAATTTTGTTAAACTATTGACAAAACAGTTTATGTGTGTTACGATGTAGAGACTTAAATCGATATCTCTTTAACACTGAAAATTCAATTAAACCTGATATGCAACGGCGTATATCAGCACCACAGAAAGGCATTGAAGCCCAGAAACTTTTTATGGAGTTTTTGGGCTTTTTTATTTGCGTATGTTCTGCGTGGATTTTCGGACGTTACCTGGAGTGAGGCCCAGATAAGGGCTCTAAGACCTTTATAGGGGTCTCTCCCGGCGGCGGTTTTATGACCGCCGGAAAAACTTACGAAAAGGAGTCGTTTCATAATGGAAAACAAGCAAAATAAAGGCGGCGGTTTGAACAAGAGTTTAAAGCTTATCTTTGTTTATACAGTTGCTACAGGTTCTATCTTTACTTTCGTAAACTATTGGGATTCTGTCTTTTACGGATACTGTGGAAGTGGTACATTCCTTGCATTTGCCTTGATGACAGTAGCCATCCTTCCAGTTGCTCTTGTATACAGTGAACTGGCATCTTTGTTCCACACATCAGGCGGTGAGTTGATCTACAATACCGTTGGTATCAACAAACATGTAGGTTTTCTTGCTTCCTGGCTGATCATGGCAGCATGGATCTCCGTTCCGCCGGCTGTTGTTATGGCGATTATGACATGGGTTAATAAGACCTTTGCTCTGGGGCTTGGAACATGGCAGATGGTAAGTTGTGCAGCAGTTCTTTTAGTACTGTATTTTTTCATGAGTATCCAGAATGTACAGTTCTTAGTTAAGGCTCAGGCAGGTATGTTGTTCTGCAATATTACCGTTACAATTTTAACAGGATTTATCCTTTTGTTCTCCGGTCACTGGCACATTTCCAACTTTGGAAATATTTTCCAGTCCACACTGGATTCAGTATATGGTATTCCTGGATGGGTCATTGGAATGGCACTTCTGATCACACCATACTTCGGATTTGAAACTGTACCTCAGATGGTTGAGGAAGGCGATTTCCCGATCAAGAGTTCCAAGAAAGCAATCTGCGGTTCCATTTTGACCTGTGGCTGCATTTATGTGTTCTATTATTTCTGCGTAGCAGGTCTGGATGGATTAAAGGATGTGTATACAAACTTTGCACAGGATGGTTTCTTAACTATTGCTACCATGCAGAATGTACTTGGCTGGACATTCTGGCCGATCATTGTAGGTATCCTTTCCTGCCTTTTAGGTATGGGAGCTTCTTTATTAGGCTTCTGGATGTCCACTGTACGTATGCTGTATTCTATGGCAAATAAGCTGTCTCTTATACACATCTCCGAGCCCACGAGACTACGCTGCATCTC
>OWIT01001167.1_pt1 | contig 11480 bp, 8 predicted proteins | sample 1732681 | NCBI WGS metagenome assembly OWIT01 (sample SAMN05065741, study PRJEB22554) | human gut metagenome | biome: ENVO:2100002; feature: ENVO:00000062; material: ENVO:00002003 | host: Homo sapiens | place: USA | reverse complement strand
ACACAAGGCTATTCGTCGGCAGCGTCAGATGTGTATAAGAGACAGGATAAGGATGAGGCTGTTGCCTACGAACAAGGTCGTGCACTTTATTTAGCTATGCGTCGTTTACAACGTCCGGCATGGCATCTTAATTACAAAGGTGAAGGGCATTTTCTTGGTAATCAGGCTGCACAGAAAGACTGGACTATCCGGATGAAACAGTTCTTTGATTATTATCTGAAAGGAACAAAAGAACCGCGTTGGATGAAAGAGGGTATTCATTTGCGAGAACGTGGAATTGATCAGAAATATGATTTACTAGAAAAATAAATTAAAATGAAGAAACTATTAATGACAGTTATGGTTCTGTCTTGCTTTGCATTCAGTAGCTATGGACAGAAAGTGGAGAAACAAATTATTGGTAAATGGTGTAATCCTTACACCTATGAATCTACAGGGGAACTCAAAGGGTTTGAGTTTAAAAAAGGTGGTAAATGTTCTGCTATCAATGTACCGTCTTTAGATTTAAAGACTTGGAAAATTGATAATGGTTATTTAATCGTTGAAGGATTTAGCAAAGGAGAAGATGGGAAGACGGAAGTGTATAAAACACGTGAACGTATTGGCTATATAACATCAGATTCGCTAGAATTAGTTGCACAGGAAGCAAGCCCACGATTGGCCTTTCTGTATCTGAATATGAAATCAATCAAGAAATTGGTTACTCCAGAAGTGACCCCTGATAAGAAGTAATAAATCTCTCTCTTAAATAATTTAGTGTTTAAATTAGCATTACGTTGCTAATGAAAACGCCTCGTCGTAGTGATTACGATGAGGCGTCTTTGTTTTACAGTATTTATACAGTATGTTACAGTATAGTATGTTTGAATAAATCGCTTGTTTATTGAAATCGTTTGCTGTTGAGGCTTGTTTACACTTTTCGTATAGATAATGCTTTGTTTTCAGCACCTTCCATAATCTCCCGCTCCCCGGGACCTTTATCGTTGATGCCGCACAAGTGAAGAATTCCATGGATAATCACACGATGTAGTTCGTTTTCGTATGAAGTTCCAAACTGTTCAGCATTGGTGCGTATCGTATCTAGGCTGATGAATAAGTCACCTGATAGACGATCGCCTTCACAATAATCGAAAGTAATAATATCCGTGTAGTAATCATGTTGCAGATACTGACGGTTTACTTCCAGAATTTTTTCGTCCGAGCAGAAGATATAAGCGATTTCACCGAGTCTTTTCCCGTAAGAAGCAGCTACGGCCTTTATCCATTCCGTAGTCTCACGTTTCTTGATGTCAGGCATTTTTACGCCTTCTGTTTGATAAGTTACAGCCATAATTGAATGTTATGATTTAAAAGAAAAATAAATAACTGATTAAGATAGCGGCTATGATACCCGAGAAGTCTGCTATCAGACCGCAAGTCACCGCATTACGAGTCTTGGTGATCCCCACACTGCCGAAATAAACGGCCAGAATGTAGAATGTGGTGTCCGAAGCTCCGCGAACTACACAACTCATACGTCCTACAAACGAATCAGGTCCCAGTTCTTTCATCGTATCGATCATCAATCCGTTTGCACCGCTACCGCTAAGCGATTTCATCAATGCGGTAGGCAGCGCTCCTACAAAGCTCGTGTCCACTCCGCATAAGCCTACTATATAGCCGATGCCTCCCACCAGAAAATCCATTGCTCCCGAAGTGCGGAACACTGCAATTCCTACCAGAAAAGCAACCAGATAAGGAATGATGCGTACAGCCGTCGTAAACCCTTCTTTAGCTCCCTCCACAAACGAATCGTATACATTGATTTTCTTTCTGACTCCCGTCAAAATAAACAGAATGATGACACTGAACAGCAGAATATTCGCTATCAATGTAGAATAAGTACCCATATCTTCCCGCGAGACACTTAGAAACAGATAAATCAAGCCGGAAAAGAAAAGGCAGATAACGCCCATTAAAATGAGAATAGGCTTATTGATTAAGTTTATCTTTTGAGCGATGCTGACTGCTATGACTCCTACTAAAGTGGAAATGAAAGTACTTAGCAGAATAGGGATAAATACATCTGTAGGCTGTGCAGCCCCCATTTGTGCACGATATACCATGATACTGATCGGAATGATGATAAGGCCGGATGTATTAATCACCAAAAACATAATCATCGGATTGGAAGCAGTGTCCTTTTTCGGATTCAGTTCCTGCAGCTCTTTCATTGCTTTCAGTCCCAATGGGGTGGCCGCATTGTCGAGGCCAAGCATATTGGCAGACATATTCATGAAGATGGACCCTAACACCGGATGTCCTTTAGGAATATCCGGAAACAGTCGGCAAAGCACCGGACTAAGAAAGCGGGCCAGTGCGTTAATCAATCCACTGTTTTCTCCGATTTTCATGATACCCAGCCAAAGAGCCAGTACGCCTGTAAGTCCCAGGGATATCTCGAAAGCTGTCTTTGAAGAATCGAATGTAGCGTTCATGATAGCCGTAAATATCTCCGTATCTCCCAGAAAAATCACTTTTACAAGGGCGATGATAAAGGCGACGACAAAGAATCCTATCCAAATGTAATTTAGAACCATAGTTGATAGCGTGTATATAGATAGTGCAAAAGTAGTTATTACGTTTCAAATAAACTAAATCTTCGTCTTTCTTATACTGAAAATGAATGTAAATCTCTATCTTTGTCTCCTACTTTCAAGAAATAAATGGAACAGGAAGATTTTAACATACGCGAACATCAGCTTACTTCAAAAGAACGGGATTTCGAGAATGCACTCCGTCCGTTAAGCTTTGAAGACTTTAGCGGACAGGACAAGGTGGTGGAAAACCTTCGCATTTTTGTGAAGGCGGCACGTCTGCGTGGCGAAGCACTCGACCATGTGCTGTTGCATGGTCCTCCCGGATTAGGAAAAACAACTCTTTCAAATATTATCGCCAACGAATTGGGAGTCGGCTTTAAAGTAACTTCCGGTCCGGTGCTAGATAAACCGGGTGACCTGGCTGGTGTATTGACCAGCCTCGAACCGAACGACGTGCTTTTTATTGATGAAATTCATCGTCTGTCGCCCGTAGTGGAAGAATATCTTTATTCGGCCATGGAAGATTACCGCATCGATATTATGATTGATAAGGGACCTTCGGCACGCAGTATCCAGATCGATTTGAATCCTTTCACGTTGGTTGGTGCAACCACGCGTAGCGGTCTGCTGACGGCTCCGCTTCGTGCACGTTTCGGTATTAACCTTCATTTGGAGTATTATGACGATGATATTTTGAGCAATATCATTCGTCGTTCTGCGTCCATACTGGATGTACCTTGCTCGGTACGTGCAGCATCGGAGATTGCTTCCCGCAGCCGTGGGACGCCCCGTATTGCTAATGCTTTGCTTCGCCGGGTACGTGACTTTGCACAGGTGAAAGGCACCGGCTCTATCGATACAGAGATTGCCCAGTTTGCGCTGGAGGCATTGAATATTGACAAGTACGGACTGGATGAGATAGACAATAAGATACTTTGTACCATTATAGACAAGTTTAAAGGCGGGCCTGTCGGTATAACGACCATTGCTACGGCTTTGGGAGAAGATGCGGGAACCATCGAGGAAGTTTACGAACCTTTCCTGATAAAAGAAGGATTCATGAAACGTACTCCCCGCGGACGTGAGGTGACCGAACTTGCCTATAAGCATTTGGGAAGAAGTCTTTATAACAGTCAGAAAACACTGTTTAATGACTAACATAAAGCGTCATGTGATAAGTGGTATTAACGGTATAAAAGAACTTTATAAAGCATAGTTGGATGATGAAGCAATGGACTACTTTATTTGTTTTTCTCTTTTTGAGCCTTTCTCTATCGGCTCAACAGGGATATGGAAGAGATATTTTTGTTTCTTCTAAAGGAGATTCCTTACCTTACCGGATGATTCACCCCGAATCGGTGAAACCGGGTGAGAAGTACCCCATCGTGCTGTTTTTGCATGGAGCCGGCGAACGGGGAAATGATAATGAGAAGCAATTGACTCATGGCGGACAGATGTTTCTTAATCCGGTCAATCAAGAAAAGTATCCTGCTTTTGTGCTGATTCCGCAGTGTCCGACAGACGGTTACTGGGCTTATACGGAACGTCCGAAGTCTTTTATACCTGCTGAAATGCCGGTAGGACAGGAGATCAGTCCTATATTGCAGACACTCAAACAGTTGCTTGATTCCTATCTGGTGATGCCCGAAGTGGACACGCAACGGGTTTATATTATCGGCCTTTCAATGGGAGCGATGGGAACGTATGATTTAGTAATACGCTACCCGGAGATATTTGCTGCTGCAATTCCTATCTGCGGTATAGTCAATCCAAACCGGTTGTCGGCTGCCAAAGATGTGAAGTTTCGTATCTTTCATGGAGATGCGGATGATGTAGTTCCGGTGAAAGGTTCTCGCGAAGCATATAAAGCACTGAAAGCTGCCGGTGCAGATGTGGAATATATTGAATTTCCCGGTTGTAATCATGGAAGCTGGAATCCGGCTTTCAATTATCCCGGATTTATGGATTGGTTGTTCAAACAAAAGAAGAAACGTTGAACCAATCTGAATGATAATCACTAATAAAACATGGCTGGACTAAAATCATTAGCTAAAGATACTGCAATTTATGGATTAAGTAGTATTGTCGGACGATTCCTTAACTACATGCTGGTACCCTTGTATACAGCTGTATTACCGGCTTCCACCGGAGGTTACGGAGTCGTATCGAACGTGTATGCGTTTACAGCTCTGATGCTCGTACTTCTTACGTTCGGTATGGAAACGGGATTCTTCCGTTTCGCCAATAAATCGGGGGAAGACCCGATGAAAGTATATGCCAACTCTCTGTTGTCAGTAGGAGGCGTATCTTTGATTTTCGTTCTCCTTTGCCTGTTGTTCCTGCAACCGATTTCCAATTTGCTGGATTATGGCGATCATCCGGAATTTATAGCGATGATGGCTGTTGTGGTAGCTTTAGATTCTTTTCAATGCATTCCTTTTGCCTATTTGCGATACAAGAAACGCCCTGTCAAATTTGCAGCTATCAAACTGCTCTCTATCATTGGCGGCATCGGTTTGAATCTGTTTTTCCTGTTGGTGTGTCCGTGGCTGAATGTACATTGTCCGGCAACCATTTCTTGGTTTTATGATCCGGATTATCTGGTGGGATATATTTTCATCAGCAACCTGATAATTTCGGTTGTCCAGATGTTCTTCTTTATCCCGGAACTGACAGGATTTGCTTATAAGTTGGACCGGGTGTTACTGAAGCGAATGGTAGTATACTCTTTTCCGGTATTGATCTTAGGTTTGGTAGGTATTCTGAATCAGACTGTTGACAAGATGATCTATCCGTTTCTCTTTGAAGATCGACAGGAAGGGTTGGTACAACTGGGTATTTATGCGGCAACCAGCAAAATAGCGATGGTGATGGCCATGTTTACACAGGCTTTCCGTTACGCTTACGAACCGTTTGTATTTGGTAAAGACCGCGAAGGAGATAACCGAAAAATGTATGCGGCTGCGATGAAATATTTTCTTATCTTCTCGTTGTTGGCTTTCCTTGCTGTAATGTTCTACCTCGATTTGCTGCGTTATCTTGTGGCAAAAGGTTACTGGGAAGGCCTTGGAGTGGTGGCTATTGTGATGCTTGCAGAAATCTGTAAAGGGATTTATTTCAATCTTTCCTTTTGGTATAAATTGACGGATAAGACCTATTGGGGAGCTTACTTCTCGGTGATCGGCTGTGTTATTATTGTTGTATTGAACATATTATTTGTGCCGGTTTACGGCTATCTTGCTTCGGCATGGGCTTCTGTTGCAGGCTATGCGGTAATTTTGCTGTTATCCTACTGGATAGGACAGAAAGAATACCCGATTCGTTATGATTTGAAAAGCCTCGGGCTTTATGTTCTGCTGGCAGCGGCACTCTACGTTATTGGAGAACAGGTGCCTATCCCTAATCTGGTGCTCCGTCTCGCTTTCCGTACCGTACTTTTATTGCTATTTATAGCTTATATTATCAAGAAGGATTTACCATTGAGTCAGATTCCTGTTATTAATCGCTTTATAAAGAAGAAATAACTATGAAGACAGATGAACGTAATAAGTTTGCTATCAAGTCCTTTCTAGGAGAATATCTGGACTTGAAAAAAGACAAGGATAACGAACTGGCCACCGTGGATTCTATCCGTAAGGGTGTAGAGTTCAAAGGTGCCAATTTGTGGATCCTGATTTTTGCCATCTTTATGGCATCACTCGGATTGAATGTAAATTCTACTGCTGTAATTATCGGTGCCATGTTGATTTCTCCGTTGATGGGACCTATTATGGGAGTGGGACTCTCTGTCGGACTGAACGACTTCGAATTAATGAAACGCTCTTTAAAGAGCTTTCTCATAACGACCGCTTTCAGTGTGACGACGGCCACTATCTTCTTCCTTCTTGCCCCTATTGCCGGTTCACAGTCGGAGTTGCTGGCACGTACATCGCCCACTATTTATGATGTATTCATCGCGCTTTTTGGTGGTTTGGCAGGTGTGGTAGCCCTCTCTACCAAGGAAAAGGGAAATGTGATTCCGGGCGTTGCCATTGCTACTGCATTGATGCCACCGCTTTGTACGGCAGGTTACGGACTGGCCTCCGGTAATCTTATTTATTTCCTGGGTGCTTTTTATCTTTACTTCATCAACTCTGTTTTTATCAGTCTGGCCACTTTCCTCGGAGTTCGTGTGATGCATTTCCAGCGGAAGGAATTTGTAGATAAAACCCGTGAGAAGACCGTACGTAAATACATCGTTCTGATTGTGGTGCTTACCATGTGCCCTGCGGTTTATCTGACATTTGGAATTATAAAAAGCACTTTCTATGAGGCGGCAGCCAATCGTTTTATTAGCGATCAGTTAAGCTTTGAAAATACACAGGTACTCGATAAAAAGATCAGTTATGAACATAAAGAAGTGCGGGTTGTTTTGATTGGTCCTGAAGTGCCTGATGCTTCGATTTCTATTGCCCGTAGCAAGATGAAAGAATATAAGTTGGAAGATACGAAGCTGGTTGTATTGCAGGGGATGAATAATGAAGCGGTAGATGTGACTTCTATCCGTGCCATGGTCATGGAAGACTTCTACAAAAACAGCGAGCAGCGACTTCAGCAACAGGCAGTGAAGATTTCCCAACTGGAGACAACGTTGGAACAATACAGAACATATGACGCAATGAGTCGTACATTAGTGCCCGAACTGAAAGTGCTTTACCCTTCCATCACTACGCTCTCCATCGCTCATTCGCTCGAAGTGCGGGTTGACTCGATGAAGACCGATACGGTAACATTGGCTGTTTTGAAATTCGACAGACATCCGTCTGCTGCCGAGAAACAGAAAATCAGCGAATGGCTGAAAGCCCGTGTAGGAGCGAAGAAGTTGAGGCTGATTACCGAATAATGAATCTAAAAATAGTAATATGAAATTCAGACTAACCGTCTTGATAGTCTTTTCCCTCTGTCTGTCAAATGTATTTGCCGATGAGGGAATGTGGCTGCTGGGAAACCTACGCAAAAACAAACAGACAGACCGGGTAATGAAAGAACTTGGTTTGCAAATGCCTGTGAATAAAATATATAATCCGAAGAAACCCTCTCTTTCAGATGCTGTTGTCAGCTTTGGAGGTTTCTGTTCGGGAGTGGTGGTTTCCGAAGACGGTCTGGTGTTTACTAATCATCATTGTGGTTTCAGCAGTATCCAGCAACACTCTTCTGTGGAACATGATTATCTGAAAGATGGCTTTTTTGCACGTAGCCTTGACGAAGAGCTGCCGAATCCGGAGTTGTATGTCCGTTTTCTGCTTCGTACGGAAGACGTAACCAAACGGGTATTATCTGCCGCCCGTCATGCTAAAACGGAAACAGAACGCCGTGTAGCTGTTGATTCGATCATGAATGTAATCGGTCTGGAAGTTTCCGAAAAAGATTCTACGCTGACCGGTATTGTCGATGCTTATTATGCAGGTAATGAATTCTGGCTTTCCGTTTATCGTGATTATAACGATGTTCGTTTAGTCTTTGCGCCTCCTTCCTCTGTCGGGAAGTTCGGATGGGATACGGACAATTGGATGTGGCCGCGGCATACGGGCGATTTCAGTGTATTTCGTATCTATGCCAATACGAAGAATGGCCCGGCTGATTATTCTCCTGACAACGTCCCTTATCACCCTGAATATGTAGTGCCCATCTCTTTGGATGGATACAAAGAAGGTTCTTTCTGCATGACGCTTGGCTATCCGGGAAGTACGGAACGTTATCTTTCTTCGTATGGTATCGAAGAGATGATGAATGGAATCAACCAGGCAATGATTGATGTGCGGGGAGTAAAACAAACGGTTTGGAAACGGGAGATGGATCGTCGTCCGGATATTCGTATCAAGTATGCTTCAAAATACGATGAAAGTTCCAATTATTGGAAGAATAGCATCGGAACAAACAAGGCCATCAAGCATCTGAAGGTGTTGGAAAAGAAGCGGGCGGCTGAAGTAGCCCTTCGCGACTGGATTCAGTCTCATCCGGAAGAAAGAGAGAAACTGATTCGTTTATTCTCTTCTCTGGAGTTGAGTTATAGTAATCGTCGGGAAACAAATCGTGCGTTGGCTTATTTCGGTGAATCGTTTATCAATGGTCCCGAATTGGTGCAGCTTGCTCTTGAAATTCTCAATTTCGACTTTGAGGCTGAGGAGAAGCTGGTGATTACCCGCATGAAGAAGTTATTGGAGAAGTATGATAATCTTGATCTTTCCATTGATAAGGAGGTTTTTGCTGCCATGCTCAAAGAGTATCAGTTGAAAGTGGATAAGAAGTATCTGCCTGCTATGTATGAAAAGATAGATACACTCTATAACGGGAATATTCAGGCTTATGTAGACTCTTTGTATGCAACGTCCAATATAACGTCTCCTAAGGGCCTAAAACGTTTCCTGGAGCGGGATACTACGTATAATCTGATAGAGGACCCGGCTGTTTCCTTGAGTCTGGACCTGATCGTGAAGTATTATGAGATGAATCAGAGTATTTCCGAAGCTTCCGAGCAGATAGAGCAAGGGGAACGTTTGTTCAACGCTGCCATGCGCCGTATGTATGCTGATCGGAATTTCTATCCGGATGCCAATTCCACCATGCGGCTTAGTTTCGGAACGGTTGGGGGGTATACTCCTTTTGATGGGGCCACTTACGATTATTATACCACCGTGAAAGGCATCTTTGAGAAGGTGAAGGAACATGCAGGTGATATTGACTTTGCCGTCCAGCCCGAGTTGTTGAGTTTGCTTTCTTCCGGTGATTTCGGAAGATATGCCAATGCACAGGGAGACATGAATGTTTGCTTTATTTCTAATAATGATATTACAGGCGGTAATTCCGGCAGTGCCATGTTCAATGCCAAAGGAGAATTGCTTGGGCTGGCTTTCGATGGCAACTGGGAAGCAATGAGCAGTGACATCGTATTTGAACCTGACTTGCAGCGTTGCATCGGAGTAGATGTGCGGTATATGCTCTTTATTATGGAGAAATACGGTAAGGCGGGCAATCTTGTTCAGGAGTTGAAGATAGCCCGATGAAGTAAATGTTTCGATAAAAGATATATATTTACTAAATAGAAAGGCAACTAATCTGTGGTAGTTAGTTGCCTTTCTATTTTATTTAAATGAATTCCTTTTTACTTTTTGGGTTTTCTACGTGCCCATCCTTCCTCGCTGAAATCAGGCTCTTTGTCTTTGAAAAATTCTTGCCAGTCATCTTTCTTTTTGGGACCACGGGCATCAGAATATCCTCGTTCTGCACGACTGGGTTTATCTTTTTTAGCCGATTTAGCACCTTTTGCCGAGGCATCTTTTGGTTTTCTGTCTTTATTTTCATAACGTGGTGTACGCTCGTCACTTTTGCCGCCGAATCGTTTACCTCCCTTGCGCTCATTAGAACTGCTTTCGCGTCCTTTTCCGCTTTCTTCACCGGCTATTTCAATAACGACCTTACGTCCGTTCCATTTAGCTTTGTTCAGCGCTTTAATTACATTGGTCGCTTCCTTTTCAGGTACTTCAAAGAAAGAATAGTTCTGCATCAGGTCAATGCGTCCCAATTCAATGCGCCCTCTTGTATTGCTGTTCAACAGTCCGATAAGATCACTTGGAAAGAAGCTGTCCGTTTTACCCAGATTGATAAATAAGCGGTTGAAGCCTGGAGCAGCTTTTCGGCTTCTTTTCTCGAAACCTCCTTCTTTACGATCACCACGTCCGGCGCGTTCTGCACGCATATCGGTTGGTTGTTCTATTTCAGGACGGTTGCGGTAATATTCTGCAAAACGGTTGAATTCGTGAGAAACCATTCGTTTAATCAAGTCCTCTTTGCTTAGCCATTCCAGTTTGCGATAGATTTCCGGCATAAAGTCGGCAATCTCTTCTTCGTTCACTTTTACTTTTTCGAGATCATCAATTACCTTAATCAGCTGTTTCTGACAGATACCTGCGGCTGTCGGCATTTCTCCGACAATAAATTTTTTGCTAATAATCCGTTCGATTTCTCTCATCTTTCCCTTTTCGCGGAGGTTGATGATGGCAATGGAAGTTCCGGTTTTTCCGGCACGCCCTGTACGTCCGCTACGATGTGTATAGCTTTCTGTGTCGTCAGGCAATCCGTAATTGATGACATGTGTCAGATCGTCTACGTCAAGTCCACGGGCAGCCACGTCAGTTGCCACGAGCAGTTGCAGATTACGGATGCGGAATTTCTGCATAACCGCATCCCGTTGTGCTTGGGAAAGTTCGCCATGCAAAGAATCGGCATTGTAACCTTCCTGCATCAATTTGTCTGCAATTTCTTGAGTCTCTTTACGGGTACGGCAGAAAATGATACCGTATATTTGTGGGTAGTAATCGACGATACGTTTTAAAGCTTCATATTTGTCTTTAGCCTGTACAGTATAAACAACGTGTTTAACGTTGTTAGTACTTTCATTCTTACGGCCAATAGTTATTTCTTTCGCGTTACGTAAGTAGTTCTTGGAAATACGTGCGATTTCCGGGCTCATTGTTGCAGAAAACAGTAGAGTGTTACGTTCCTGCGGCACATCAGCCAGGATGGCATTGATACTCTCTGTGAATCCCATATTAAGCATTTCGTCCGCTTCATCCATTACAACGTTGTGGATGGTAGATAAAGATACGGTTTTGCGTTCCATCAAGTCGAGCAGACGTCCCGGTGTGGCAACGATGATATGTACACCTCGTTTCAGGCTGCGTATTTGGCTATCAATGGAAGAACCACCATATACAGGCAGTACTTTCAGTCCGTCAATGTATTTGGAATAGTCGTTCAGATCTCCTGCTATCTGGAGACAAAGCTCGCGGGTAGGGCAGAGGATAAGCGATTGTGGAATTCTGTTTTTTACGTCAATCTGTTGGAGCAAGGGCAAACCGAATG
>OWIT01001156.1_pt1 | contig 11539 bp, 29 predicted proteins | sample 1732681 | NCBI WGS metagenome assembly OWIT01 (sample SAMN05065741, study PRJEB22554) | human gut metagenome | biome: ENVO:2100002; feature: ENVO:00000062; material: ENVO:00002003 | host: Homo sapiens | place: USA | reverse complement strand
TCAGATGTGTATAAGAGACAGTTTTTATTCCCAAAAGTTTTAAGTTAATGGGGTTACATTCCATATAGCATACTCATGCGGGTCATTCTCTGCAATGTCTTCCCCGTCCATCGTTGCCGCTATATCATTAGCTTAACTTTCGTTTTCTACCTCAATCACAATTTATTTCAGTTTTTCAAAATAAAAACCACCAACCGTTATTGGTCAGTGGTTCTTACAGTCTCACTTTCATTGACTTCTTTTACTGCCTTGGAATATGCTTGCATCATATATAGCCAAGCATCACCTTGCGTTTTTTCGTAACTGCTTTCGCATTCTTTGTAATGTTTTTCGAGCCGTATCATTAATGAGTCTGCATCAATCAATCTCAAGGTATCACCTCCAAAACTTATTATCCACTAACCAATATATTGTTGTCAATGTGCAAACCCAAATTTCACTGTTTTAGATGATAAAAACTTGTTACTTTGACTTTAAATCTTGTCCATGTCTTCCCATTTCGCTCAAAATGCTTATCTCCATCTTACGCCTCCATCAAATTCTAATAATGTCAGTTTTGTTTAATTGAAAATGCAATATTCACGCTCAATTCCTTATCTCTAAAAGTAAAAATCAAATCGACATTATCTGTATTATTTTCTACACAACATTCCAACAAATCTGCTATATCAAGCATAAATCCTTCTGAAAAATCTTTATCCATACATACCTCTCAAAATCTTAATTATCGTGATACCATCCAAATGGACACTGACTGATAGGTTCGCATTCTTCATGGTCTTTGCAGCATGTGTAGCAGCACCCATCAGGGTTTTCATTGCAGTTTTCAAGGCATTCTTTGCACAAACAGTCATCGCATTGTTCCATAAAATCCATCTCTATATCTCCTTCATTTCTCATTTTGCTCGACTAAATATTAATATTAATTACATTAATGCCCACAGGACAACCATACTTATGACCCACAGCATTGTAATCACATTTGATGCCGCCTCGTCCCTATCCAGTATTTTTGCCCCTAAAGCAAAAGCCATGACAGCTAACGCTATCGCCTGTGGGGTGCTGATATATTCGTTAATCATTTTCTTCCTCCCTAATGTCAGTTCGGTTGATTAGATACTATCCTGTGCGTTGCAACATCCATATCCTTAATCATATCTAATAGCGGCTGCTCTGTCTCACTTTTCGCTATCGCTTTCCAGCGATATGTATATACCGGTTGTGAGCAATTTCCTAAAATATTTGGCATTACATAGCTTTCTTTTCTCTCCAAGAAAAACATCTCTTGCCTCCTAAATATTAATTTTGAATCCACATCTCTATCTCCGCTATTGCCTTAAAAATCGGATAAAACTGCTGCGGCACTACCGCGTTTCCGAGACACTTAATTCTGTCCACCCGGTTGGGAATCCCATGAGCCACTCTACCCACGTTGGGTTCAACTGCCCACTGCCGACTTCCATCCGGTTCTCCCCTGCGGCAATTTGGTCGTTCAGATTCCTGCTCCGCTCTGAATTCTTCCACCTTTTTGCTTGACCTGTCCGATAGTCCCTGGCCTGCGGTGTTGCATACCGCTCCCTCATCAGTTCCCCCACCAGTGAATCTCTCTCTATCTGTGATTCCGGGAAAGTAGAGTTCCTTGCATCCTGTGCCGTAGGAGTCGGATACATCTTGGCAACCTGTGACAAGGTCATTTGGCTTTGTCCTCCAGCCCTGTTTCGATGTCTTATCGTCCCATGTATCGTTACAATCGGATTCCCTGGTATCCTGTCTGCTGTATCTGATGCGGTTGGGGTTGTGAACATCCTCACCATTTCTGGAAGCCCCTGTTGCCTGCTGTTTGGCCCTCGATGTTTGAAGTCCTGTGCAGTCGGTGTTGAAAACATCCTCACTGCCGCTGACAAATCCGGACTTCTTCGTTTCCTTTCTGACGGGCAGTCCCCCCGAATAGCAGCCTTTGGAATAGGCCACAATCGCTGTCCTGTATCGCTGGTGCGGGGCATTGACACCTGCAGCTGGTATAAGAAATGCCCGTGTGGCGTATCCTTGGCTCTCCAAGTCAGAAAGCACTGTGTCGAGTGCCATATTGATGATTCCAGCAACATTTTCTCCAACAACCCAAGTCGGCCTGAGTTCCTCGATAACCCTAACCATTTCTGGCCAGAGGTAACGGTCATCTTCCTCGCCTCGCCGCTTCCCGGCAACAGAGAATGGCTGGCAGGGGAATCCTCCTGAAATAACGTCAACTGTATGTAATCCTGTCCGCTCATAAAAGCTCTCTCCTGTTAATGTTCTTATGTCCCTCCAGCGTGGTACTTCCGGCCAATGCTTTTCCAGTACTTTTGTGGGATAATCCGCAAACTCACATTGTCCTACTGTCTCAATCCCTGCCCACTCTGCTGCTAAATCCAATCCTCCGATACCTGTAAACAAACTTAAATGTGTCAAGCTCATTCTTTAATTAACTCCTACCTTAATCATTCAAATTTCGATTTTGAATAATTGCCGGTACTGGCTCCCAGCTTTGGCTTTGGTCCAATTAACGGCCCCGGCTAAATACTACATCCCTAAAGCCCGCTTTTATCATACCCGCATCTGGTATGGACATGGGCTGCCAAGGTAACACCGGTCCACAAATGCCTCTTCCGCTCCGCTCTCCAGGGCCTTAATAGCCATCTCGTAAGCCTGTATCTGCTTCTCCGCCTCTGCTATAAAACCTATCTTGTCAGGTATCGTGTTTTCGATAATTCCGGCGCGTACCATTTGCTCCCATCCCTTATCTGTGGTTTGGTAGCGGTATGTATTAATGTGTTCCTGCAATATCGCAATTGCTCCCTGTCTATCTATCATTCCTCTACCTCCTGATGCATATCGTTGTATTGGTACTGTAAACGGCACTCTTTGCAGGTTTCGTAAGGTTCTCCATCTCCATCCATGGTTCTTAATCCGGCACATAAGCCTTCTTCCATTCCTGGATATTCAAATTTGGTCATATAGCAATGAGCAATCCCATCTTCAATCCTTTTTTTATCTGTCTTTATCTTTTTGTATGCCCAATCCAAAAGCATGAGCAAATCCGCTCTAGTTGTCGCATTATGAGTTTCCAGACTTAACTCCCGCTCTATCAAACCCATCTTTTTATCGTACGACAACCATTCAAATCTTTCTTTGTCATACTTCATCCCTCTGCCTCCTCCGGTTTCTCGCACCGCTCAAATTCTATCACCCATACCCACGGGTTGGTATTCCATCCATATGTACCTATGTCAGATTTTTTTATAGTGGTATCCCAAAATCTTATAAAAGCGTCTCTATGTGCTATTCCACTATTGTCCGTCTCTACAGTGATACCCTCTTTTTTTGCATCTCTGTTGGTCAAATTATGCAGCCGCTCCGCCCGTACATCCGTCACCTGCAACCAGATTCTGGCGACCTCCTTTGGCATATGGATAGATGGGCGCCACTTTCGTGCGGTATCGTCAAGATAAAATCCATTATCATCATATAAATCAGGCTGGTTTTTATCCGCTTTATAGACATAGAATAAATCGTTATAATGTGTATAACCATTTTCGTCTACTCTTGCGAGTTGATTCCATGTTTCCCGAACATACAGGATATCGCCCAGTCTATAATAAGGTTCTTTTACTCTAAGCCCAGTTTTTTCGCTGAATAATCCAGGACCAAACCCGCACAAACCTGCATACATTGAGTCGTCTGTGTTCTTAATTACTCTCCTGGTAACTGTCTTGCGCCCTTCCAGGATTGCCCGAACCATGTCGCTGTTAAATAATATCGGTTTTACCATGACCTACTCCTTCCTCCGCTAAATGCGTGAATGCTTCTATCCATTTGGGCTCTATACAAAAACATCCTTCGTGTTCATATTCATTTGATTCCCAGGCCGCTTCAAATTCTTCCCGGTCGTCAATAAATACCCCTGTCATACTATCTTGCTCCATCATGTAGGCAAGTTCTTTATCCTTGCTTCTATCACACAGGCCAAGGAAAACATATTCTCCTTCCATGGCTATACTTTCGACAACATAGGCATTCTCTCCGTCCATATATTCAGCTATACTTTTCCATAACTCATAGTCGGAATCTTCTGGATTATTTTCGTCAAACATGTGGGCTGTAGCCAGTTTTGCTATCTTTATCATTCCTCTGCCTCCTCTGAATGCGAGCCTAAAGATTCAATCGCCTCCATAGCCTCCCCAATACCATCAAACACCATACCGTCATACAAGATATCATCAATCCGGTACCCCAGTTCATCGCCATCGGATGGGGCTGCTACCCTCAAAGTGCAGATATCCATTCCTTTGTATTCCATTACCTTTGCATATCTATTGCTTAAATGCTTCATTTTCTCCCCTCCATAAATGTGTGCTTAATCAAACGGTATTTCCCCATGTACTGCAATAAAGCCATTATCGGTCTTATTCCAACCGTATATTTTGTTTTCGGAAGAATAGTTTTTCAGGCGTTTGGTTTCTGGCTCATAATAAAGCGGGATAAAGTAATCCATCACACCGCCATCACGGTCTTTAGCAATCTCTATAACGTTTGTAGCTTGGTAAATCTGGTTATCATCTTTCCATCCAAACATCCGTTTGCCTTACTAGGCCGTCTACAGCAAATTGGACACGCCTCCGTCCCATCATAAGCTGGTCTTAAAAATGCTTTTGTCATAGGGGATGGATTGCGCTCCATATCCTTGATGGCAGCCATTCTCTGACGCTCTGAGTTTTCCAAATATTGGCTCTTTATTTTATTATCCGGCATTTTGCTTTCCCCTTTCTGTGATGTTATCTTGCGTATCCGTATAATGCATCCCTGGAATTGTTATAGTTCTAGGGCATTCTTCTGTGTAATTAATCAGGCCAATGTCCCTCATATCACGCAAATACCCCCAAATTGTAGAGCTTGACGTATATCCAACGCCCTCTCCTATTTCCCTGGTTGTGGGTGGATAATCATGCTCCAGCATATATCGCTTTGCAAACATCAGTATTTTTTTATGTATTTCCTTCATCCTGTTTCTCCCCTACCCAGTCCTGTACCTGTTTTAGCATCAATGCATCATAATCGGTATCTCGTTGGTCAAAATTGTGAAACTGGTTTTTACTGCCTTTGGCGGTCAATTCCTGCCGCTGGCTTCTCACCCAGGTTCTTACCGAGGCTTTCCAGTCCTTCATTTCGTTTTTTCCAACCATCCATCCCTTTGATGCATAAAAATCAACAAAACTCTCTGGGTCAATGCCATATCCATTCAAAGTGCAATAATCGGACACATCCGACACCGAAGGTGGAGTAAATGTTTTTTTATTATTATCCTTTACATTATCCTTTTCCTTTACATTATCCTTTTCCTTAGGTTTTGCTTTGGTTATGGTTTGGTTATCGCTTGGTTTATTATAATTGGATTCTAGGTTATTGTTCGGTTCTGTTTTGGTTACTGGCCTACCACCCTTGGTTCCGTTTTGGTATCTACGATTATTCGCATCAATTTGTGGTTTTGCCATTAAAAACATTGCCGATGCAACACCTGCTGATTTAGGTTCTATTTCATCAAGTCCATATTCTAAGATTGCTGTAATAGATTCCAATCTTTCTTTTTCCGGCAGCTGCTTAATGGCTTCCCAAAAGCTGCGATAAAATACAACACTATCTCTCATAATCCAGTACCAAACATACTCAGTTGTCCAGGGATTTCGGTATTCTTTCTTTTGTTCTTCTTATTTCGTCCTAAAAATAGCTGTGCGCCACGTTCTGCCGCCTTTATGCTCTCTATCCGGCTATTCTGGCTTTCCAGCCATTTATAGGCTTCTTGCCGTCCCTGTGCATCGTCACGGGGTACATAGTAACCTTTGCCTGTTGGCAAGGCAAGAATCACTTTATTATGCCTTAACATCTCTACCGCGGTTCTTACATCTCTGTCCTTTTCTCCTGTCTTGGATACTAATTCATCCCGGTTCAATGCATTCTCTTTTCCTACAAGGAGCGCATTATATACTCTTGCTTTAACTTCTTCACTAACAGTTCGCTTATTCTTCAAATAATCCCTCCTTTCGGGACGGGTAAAGGAGGTTTGATAGGTCCCGTCCCAGGGTCAGAAAGTATGTCGTGACATATTAGCAATCTGACCAGTAATCATTACCGTTGTATGTATCAGCCTATTGGCATTGATACTGATTTCAGTTTACTTTTTCAAAGATTCTTCGTATTCCTCGATAATCTTAAAAAATTCGCTTGCCTTTAACTCTTTAAATCCTGCAAGGTTGTCAAAATCACAATCTGCTTTAAAACTTGCATACAATACATTGTTTATCATAAACAGTCTGCTGCTTGTCCGACCAAAGACCCTAAATTCAAATGACAAAATAGGTTTGTGCGGTGATTTCAACCCTAACGTCTTGCATTTATTAACCCATGTTTTTGCAGGTACAGAATTTTTTTTAAACAAGCCCGGTGTATCCTTCTTAAAATACTTTCCAAACTTATCAATATCACCATCTGTTGGACAAATGTACAACCTCTCTGCCGATTGATAGTACTCATGAGTTTCAAAACCTTGCTCTTTTGCGAACTCCACAAACGCAGTATTTACCTTTTCTGACATGGCCTTATAATCCATGTACTCTTTATAAATTGAGCTTTCAGACGTTACTATGTAATACTTTTCCATCTATTTCTCCTCAAATTTGATTCCATATACTTTATATTTGCCCTCAAAAGCTGTCATACCAATGCTATGTGCTTCTGTATGGTGCTGACGGCATAGACATATTTTGCGATAATCCGAATCATCAACCTTCCTGCGGTCATTACCCATGCCAATTGTGTCTACATGGTGTATTTCACCCTCTCGACCGCATATAGCACACTTCCGAAGCTTTAAACATGCATACAGGTAATGTCCTATATCATCGGTACGGTTAAGGGCGAAATCCAGCAGCGGTATTCCCTGTTCCAGCGCATAATCCAGCATGGTATTGATAAACTCTCTAGCCGTGTCCATAGAGCAATCAGACAGGGAAAAATATCCGCATCCGGTCCGATTGATATGTAAATACTTAAGCCACTCCTTCTCGACTTCTGGCACATTCCCGGAATAAGCCGATATATCATTGACCGTGGCATAAATCTTTCGGCGCTGGTCTGAACTGATGTGCCTGCCATCGTCAAGCCATATGCTGCAACTATTCATGTGCTTCTCAATAATCGGTTCCATAAGATTTCTTCCAGGAATGAATATCTGTAAATATGTCCCCTCAGGAACCAGCTTGTATGCTGTTATATCCGCTGACTCATGCATATAAACACCTCTTTAATTCCAGGGAAGTCCACTATCCTGCATATTATCTGGAGGGGCAGGATTCTCGTTAGAGGGTTTGTCTGGGGTGGACTTGAACCTTTTAATACAATCTCTATACTGAGATTCAACCATATCACTAAATTTTTCTACAGCATACAGAGAGCAGATGGCCCTCCAATGTTTACCAGTCCTATCACACTCTGCTATCAAATCATTTACCTGCTCCTCGGTTAGCTTCTTTTCTTTTGAAATTTTTTCATTTTTTGATTCTGGAATTTGTTCGTTGTTGTATTTAGTCCGGTCTGAATCCCAATAAACATCCGCGCCAATCCCAAGCTGCTTACACGCTACCGATATAGCATCTGTGGTTGCCATCTTATAACATTCGTCCGAAACGTATATGCCGGATTTCTCTTTTGATGCAAACATGCTGCCGCCGTTTCCTGGTATTGGTTTAGACCACTCTCCATCAACCTTTATGTATAAATCGATATCTACAAAAGCTGCTATCTCATTGCCCGATGTTTCTAACCACTTTCGTGTAGGTATGTAGTACCACCCTATCCCGCATGGCCCGAACTGCTCAGTAAGGACTTTTATGCGCCACATGGGGTTGATATCGGTCATACCGCTGGTACGGCCTCCCTTAATGGTTTTCTTGGCGCTATCTGGGACAGAACGAACCTTTTCGTATAAATCAAGATTCTCCATCTTTGTTCTCCTTCATCAGCGTACCAATAATATAGTTAATAGCCATTTCCAGTTCCACCCTAACATTTTTTATTGTACAAAGGCTTTTTCTGTAGTTGAGATAAGATACCATTGCAGTACCATCAATCATCTTGTTTTCCAGATTCATGTTTTATAATCTCCTTATAATGCTGTTTATGATGTTCTCTGTCCTTCTCCCTACATTTGTCACATTCTTTCCATTGTTCAGGGTCAAGGAAACATCCGCAAGAATCACAACAGTAACTATACATCCTTTTCGTTCTCTATATTGTCATATGTTCTTCCCTCTAAAATTGACCTCATTACAACTTTTGATGCATACTGGTCTGAATCCATAAAAATTAATGCTGAATTTACGCGACCTTTAAGCTCTACAAGATTTTTATACTCGCTAATACTTATTTCAACTGTTCTTTCTTCCATCTTGCAAACCTCCATAATCTCTGATATAATCAGACTGAGTTATTTTTTGTATCCGGTCGTTTAGCTCTGTCAAGCTGACGACCTTTTTTATTGGCTTACCATAACCGGTGTACCGGCTTGCATTCACCATTGCTCCGGCCCGGTTGGTGCCATTCCGGCGGCGGCTCATAATATCACCGCCATGCATATCACCAGCAATCCGCTTAAGACCATCACCGCAGCGGTTAAACCGCGAATAATCATCCGGTCTTTCTGCCGCGGGCTTAAATGTGTTTTTCCAACAGGTATGTATTCAAGCTGTTTCACTAAATTTCATCTCCTTTTTGGTCAGCTCCAGAAGTATCTGAAGCTTATCTATTGTTAGTTTCCCAGGGTTGGACTTGCGCTCCCTAAATGAGCTTGTACATAATCCTAAGTACTGGGCCAACTCAGAATCATCAAAATTGTTTCTTATCTTGGCTTCTTCTATCAGTACTCGGATGCTATCCTTTTGCCATTCTGAAGGTTTCTTAGATTTCACGACTTCACTTCCTTTCGTTTATACATTCTAGGATAAACTATCTTCTACTATCTCTTTTACATCCACACCAAGAGCATTTGCCATGCGTCCGGCACACACAGGTGTAACTTCCCGCATATTTAAAATAACATTCATACGCGCTCGACTCACGCCATACCGTTTGGAAAGATTTGTTATAGTCAAAGAATTTCTAGCCAAAGCAATATCAATTTTATCTCTACTAAGTTTCATCTCTTACTACCTCCTATCAAATTTTAAAATACTGGTAAAGCGCTATTGCTATAATTATTAGTATCTCTGTAAAAACAGTGCAAACAACTCCTGCTAAAAATGGATTGATGTACATCGTTTATCTCCTCCTCTTTCTCTTAATTCCCCGGCTCTTGCCGTTCTTCTTAATCCTGGCTTTCTGTCCCATTCTCTAAGTCTCCTTGTGTTCCTGTGTTGATGTTGTTCAGTCCGGTGCCATCCTGGGAAACATAATCATATGTACTGGCAGTATAAAGCCATGCGGCATTGGTGCCTATCAGCGCCGCCAGTGTTACCAGGAACACTATAAACCAATGCTTTGCATTCCTCTTGCTCTGCTCGATTACCTCTACAGCAAAATACTGCTCCAGCCCTTCCCATGTTGGCTTGTCCTTCTGGTTTTCAATGTTCATAAATATTTTCCTCCTGCGCTTGCGTAATACAGGAGAAAATGGTAAAATATTCCTGTATCCGCATTAGTTTGGGTAATGTGTGATACTGGGGTTATCTGTGTTCGAGACAGGTAGCCCCACTTTTATTTTCTTTCCTTGCTTCTGCGACTTCCTTTATTAAGAAGTCCAGCCACGGATATTTCTCTGATTGCATATGTACAAGTTCATCAAACGATTTATCACTAAGTGATATGCAATCATTATAAAATTGAGTTCCTAATAAAATAGTCTTTCCTCCTTTTTCGCATCTTCCTGCGAAAATCCAATGCTTGTCTTTTTTCTCCCCCTGTCCTATACTGTATTTATAGGCGTTGCCGCGCCAAGTACATAAGAAAGGAGATAATATGTCTGAAAACGCACTGTTGCTTCTTCGTAAAATGGCCAATGAATTTGATAAAACGAAGCGTCAATCTTTTGATTCTGATTTTTATATTGCTTTCTCTGATAGAATTATTAATGAATTAGAATCATATGGATATATCATTTGCCGAAATGATGTTATAGCTTCAATAGAATTAACGTCTGCCGGATACGAAAAGGCAACCAATTAATTCCTAAGAGCCGTCTTGTCGGGCGGCTCTACTCCAATCAGAGTATTTGTTACCCTATCAACCTTACCATCTTCCAAAAATTCAAAATCATTCAAGTTAAAAGACATGGCAATTTCTGGATTCCTACCTGCTTCATGAACATAAGAAACGGATGAAATACCTTTCCCTATAGATTTTCCACATAATTCAAAATAGGTATGTTTTCCATCGCTCACCAATCTAAACTTTGGTCCATTCATCATCTTTCACCTCCTTTAAGAAATACGATTGTTAGAGCGCCTGGAATCATCAAGAAATTTAACAGCCTTTACAATCTGCGCTTTGTTGCATGTAATCGCAACCTTAAACAAGTTAAGAAGCCCAAGGTTATTTTGTAATACTTTACTGATTTCTTCCATTTTCCCTCCTTAAAAACTTGTTGATAAAATACTGCTGACCTTTTCCAGTAACTTTGGTGGTCTTGTTTATTCTTACGGAGCCATCAGGATTATTCACTGTACTTTCCTTCACCTCAAACAATCCTGCCTCCATACTGCGTTGTGTTGGCATATTCCATTCAGAACCATTCCGTTTAATCAGATAGCCATTATCTCTCAACCAAGAAAATAACCTTTTCTGTCCGATATCTACGCCGTTTTGTTTAATCAGCTTCGCCAAGTCACCAATAAGGATTGATGTATGACTAGTTGCCACAGCATCGGCAAATATCTCTTTAGGCTTCATGCGTTGTACATCCTCTAAGAGTACAGTGTTTTGTGATTTTAGTTTGTCAATGGTCTTTCCAGCCATTTTCAAAGCCCTAGCCATGACCTGTTCCGGTGTATTCCATGCTTTCTCTAAGTCAAGGAAATACTGGCGGTACTGTCTGCCTTTTTCGGAACGTTGTATCATACAAATCTGTTTTGCCATGTCTACGGAAATCTCAAAATCTGTTGCCGGCCTACCTCCTGTACTTTCTTCCATTTTTGGAAAAAAGTCTTTTTCAGCTTCAAAACCATACTCACACATACGGTCAAACCATGTCGTGAAGTTGCTCTTAATTTCCAGTCCCTCATGCAACTCTCTTGCCGATACTGTCGGCTGTTCAGCATCGTAATTGATTTTTATAATTTCTTCCATTAAACCTCCTACGCTAAGAAATTAGCTTGTCAATTTTAACTTTTAAATAATCTGCAACTTTCTTTACCTTACTCACTCCCGGGTCCGTATCATTCCATTTGCATATACTTCCTCTGGAAAAACCCTGTCTCTTATACACATCTCCGAGCCCACGAGACTACGCTGCATCTCG
>OWIT01001110.1_pt1 | contig 11858 bp, 8 predicted proteins | sample 1732681 | NCBI WGS metagenome assembly OWIT01 (sample SAMN05065741, study PRJEB22554) | human gut metagenome | biome: ENVO:2100002; feature: ENVO:00000062; material: ENVO:00002003 | host: Homo sapiens | place: USA | reverse complement strand
CCAGAAGCTCCATCTTCAAGCTAGACCCATAGCAGCCCAAACCTAAACATAATATTATGGCTAAAGAGCAATTCCAGCGCAACAAGCCCCACGTGAACGTGGGCACCATCGGTCACGTTGACCACGGCAAAACCTCCCTTACCGCCGCCATTACTTCAGTGCTCGCTAAGAAGGGTTTCGCCGAAGCACGCGGCTATGACCAGATTGACGCCGCCCCCGAAGAACGCGAACGCGGCATTACCATCTCCACGGCTCACGTTGAATACGAAACGGAAAACCGTCACTATGCCCACGTTGACTGCCCCGGACACGCCGACTATGTGAAAAACATGATCACCGGCGCTGCCCAGATGGACGGTGCCATCCTTGTGGTTGCCGCCTCCGACGGCCCGATGCCGCAGACCCGCGAACACATCCTCCTTGCCCGCCAGGTGGGCGTTCCCGCCATTGTCGTTTACATGAACAAGTGCGACCTGGTTGACGATCCCGACCTGCTTGAACTCGTGGAAATGGAAATCCGCGAACTTCTCAACGAATACGAATTCCCGGGCGACGACACCCCCATTATCAAGGGTTCCGCCGTTAAGGCTCTGGAAGGTGACGCCGCTGCCGAAGATTCCATCATGGAACTTATGGCCGCTGTTGACTCCTACATCCCGCAACCCGAACGTCCTGTGGACCAGCCCTTCCTCATGCCTGTGGAAGACGTATTCTCCATCTCCGGCCGCGGCACCGTGGCTACCGGCCGTATCGAACGCGGCGTCATCAAGAAGATGGAAGAAGTGGAAATCATCGGCATCAAGGACACCCAGAAAACCGCCGTTACGGACATCGAAATGTTCCGTAAGCTGCTTGACGAAGGCCAGGCCGGCGACAACGTTGGTCTGCTTCTCCGCGGCCTGAAGAAGGAAGACATCGAACGCGGCCAGGTAATCATCAAGCCCGGCACCGTGAAGCCCCACAAGAACTTCAAGGCTGAAGTTTACGTCCTGACCAAGGAAGAAGGCGGCCGTCACACTCCGTTCTTCAACAACTACCGCCCGCAGTTCTACTTCCGTACAACGGACGTGACCGGTTGCTGCACCCTTCCCGAAGGTGTGGAAATGGTGATGCCCGGCGACAACGTCAACCTGGAAGTCCAGCTCATCACTCCGATCGCCATGGAAAAAGCCATGCGATTCGCTATCCGCGAAGGCGGCCGCACCGTGGGTGCTGGTCGTATCAGCGAAATCCTTGACTAAGTTCCTCAGGAACTTGTAGAGGAATCTACATCAGGTTTAATGAGGGGGCCTCCCCGCAGGCCCCCTCATTTCCCACGAAAGAAGAGACTCCAACAGGTCAGTAGTTCAATTGGTAGAGCGTTGGTCTCCAAAACCAAAAGTTGGGGGTTCGAGTCCCTCCTGACCTGCCACTTCTTTCCAAATACACCACCCCACCTTGAAGCATGTTTCGCAAGATTTCTCAATTCATCGCCGAAGTTAAGGGCGAACTTAAGAAGACGACCTGGCCCTGGGAAAGCGACCCCAAGGTGAAAGGTTTCAAAAAATTCCGCGAACTCTGGGGTTCCACTCTCGTCGTACTGATTGCCATGGTATTCCTTGGCGCGTTTGTTGCATCGTTCGACATCTTTCTTCACAGCGTGGTCAACTATCTCATCCAGTTGGCAATCTAGTTTTACTCTCCCCACTTCTTTCTCCGATCATGCCCAGTACCCCAGAGCCTCACGAACAATGGTATGTCCTTCACGTCCTCTCCGGACAGGAAAACAGCGTTCGTGACCGCATCATCCGCAAGGCGAAGGACGCCGAGCTTTCCGATTTCATTTACCGGGTGGAAGTCCCCACGGAACTTATTTCCGAAGTGCGCAACGGCAAAAAAACGGAACGTCACAGCAAACTTTTTCCCGGGTATGTTTATGCCAACATGTACCTGCTGGAAGCGGACGGCACCCTGAACAAGGACCTTTGGTACTTCATCCAGCAAATTGACGGTGTCATCAGCATTGCCGGCTCCCGCAACGCCCCCCTCCCCATGCGCAAGCGCGAGGTGGAAGACCTTCTGCCCCTGTTGGATGCGGAAGCCGTTGCCGCCCGTCCCAAGGTGGAATTCGCCGTCGGCGACCCTGTGCGCGTGTGCGAAGGCCCGTTCCAGAGCCAGGAAGGCACCATCGAAGAAATCGACCCGGAAAAGGGCAAGCTGCGTGTCAGCGTCTCCATTTTTGGCCGTGCCACGCCTGTGGACCTAGAATACTGGCAGGTGGAAAAAGCCTGAATCTTCTTTGCGTCTCCCCCCATCAGTCCCCCCTTCCCATTTATTTTCTCCGCTAACAAAGCAAAACCATGGCAAAAGAAATAACCAAAATCATCAAGCTCCAGATCAATGCCGGAGCCGCTAACCCCTCCCCGCCCGTGGGTCCGGCACTTGGTCAGGCCGGTGTAAACATCATGGCATTCTGCAAGGAGTTCAACGCCGCCACACAAAAGCAGGCCGGCGATCTCCTGCCGACCGTCATCACGGTTTACAAGGACAAGTCATTTTCTTTCATCACCAAGCAGTCCCCGGGCAGCGTGCTTCTCAAGAAAGCCGCAGGCATCGCCTCCGGCTCCGGCGAACCGAACAAAAAGAAAGTCGCCACCCTTTCCAAGGCCAAGCTGATGGAAGTTGTCAACACCAAACTCCCTGACCTCAACACGAAAGACCCTGAACGCGCCGCCCGCATTCTTGCCGGCCAGGCTCGCCAGATGGGCATTGAAGTTGAAGGTATGTAACACTCACCGCAGGAGGATTAAACCAGTCCGAACGCACTGCCAAATATACACATGTCTACCAAACGCAGCAAGCGATATCAAGAAGCAGCCAAGCTTGTTATCCCTAACAAGAACTACAGCATCACGGAAGCCGTGGAAACCATGAAATCCTTCCCGGCACCGAAATTCGACCCGACCGTCACCGTCTCCTTCCACCTGACTGTGGACCCCCGCAAATCCGACCAGATGGTTCGCGGCAGCGTTTCCCTGCCTAACGGCACGGGTAAAAACGTCCGCGTCCTCGTCTTCGCCCAGGGCGATGCCGCCAAGGCCGCCCAGGAAGCCGGAGCCGAATTCGTGGGGTTTGAAGATCTCATCAAGAAAGTCCAGGGAGGATTTGTTGACTTTGATACGGCCATTGCCACCCCCGACGCCATGACGGAGGTTCGCAAGGTTGCCCGTGTACTGGGTCCGCGCGGCCTGATGCCCAACCCGAAAACCGGTACCGTCACGGACGATACGGCCAAGGCTGTGAAGGAAGTGAAAGCCGGCCGCGTTGACTACAAGGTTGACAAGAACGCCAATATCTCCGCCGCTGTAGGCAAGCTGTCTTTCTCCAACGAAAGCATCGCCGAAAACATCGCTGCCCTGATTGATTCCGTCGTCAAGGCCCGCCCGGCTTCCGCCAAGGGCGCCTACATCGAATCCGTCACCGTTTCATGCGCCATGTGCCCCGGTCTGCCGGTTGACACCGCTTCCATCGCCAAACTGTAACCCGAACCGATTTAGCACACCATGAATCCTGACAAGCGTATCATCATTGACGACCTGACCGCTCGCGTCAACGCCTCCCCGTTCCTGATCGTCGTGGACTACACCTCGATCACCGTGCCTGAGTTCACCAATCTGCGTTCCGCCCTGGCCGCCTGCGGCGCTCAGTGCCACGTAGCCAAGAACAACTTCATGCGCACGGCTCTGACGGATGCTGGCCTTCCCGACATCGGGGAACACCTCGTCGGCCAGACCGCTTTCGTGACCGGCGCATCCGACGTAGCAGGCGCTGCCAAGGCCATCAACACCTTTGCCAAGGCTTCCAAGAAAGCCGAATACAAGGTGGCGATCCTGGATGGAGCCATTCTTTCCGCGGACGAAATCCGCGCCATCGGCGAACTGCCTCCCCGCGACCAGTTGCTTGCCAAACTCCTTGGCACTATCAACGCGGCCGGTTCCGCTCTTGCCCGAGTTATTCAGGCATATGTGGACAAAGAAAACGGCGGCAGCGAAGAACCCGCCGCCTAATACCAATCCCTTGACCGGACGGTCCGGTTGCACTCTAGCCAAATGTGTGAAAACCGGACCCGACTCTCCTACAGGTTCCTTGTCGGAACTCCGGCCGGAGAACTGAAATGCCAAGTTGGCTCTTGGCGCGACTCGAAACCAAACTAGAAAACAATACAATGGCTGATATTAACAAAATCGCTGAAGAACTCGGCACCCTTACCATCCTGGAAGCTGCCGACCTCGTCAAGCTTCTGGAAGAAAAGTGGGGCGTTTCCGCCGCTGCTCCCGTAGCTGCCGCCGGCGCTGCCGCCGCTCCTGCCGAAGCTGAAGAAGAAAAGACCGAATTCAACGTCGTTCTGACGGAAGCCGGCGCCAACAAGATTGCCGTAATTAAGGCCGTCCGCGAAGTGAAGGCCGGCCTCGGCCTGGTGGACGCCAAGAAACTGGTTGAAGGCACTCCCGCCGTCATCCTGGAAGCTGTCTCCAAGGACGAAGCTAACGCCGCCAAGGCCAAGCTGGAAGAAGCTGGCGCCAAGGTAGACGTCAAGTAAGCTTTTTACTTCCCGCGCAACAGGAGAAAAGCCGTTTTTCTCCTGTTGCGCTTCCTCGTCTTCACATCCCGCGTGACCGACTAGAGGCCTTTTATTTCGTAAAACGCTTCCAGTCGGTTCCGTCCCCCAGGGAAAGAACCGCCCAACCCGGCATCCGGGTTTTTCAGGATGCAAACCATAACATCTCCGCCACAGCAGCCCATGTCAAAGCGACTCTACTTCGGGAATATCAAGGAAGTCATCGAACCTCCGAACCTTATTGAGATTCAACTTCAATCATACTTCGATTTTCTACAACAGGACACGCCGGCCGCGGCCAGGAAAAACATCGGGTTACAAGGCGTTCTGAAGGAAATCTTTCCTATCAAGAGCTATGACGAAAACATTGAGCTCGACTTCGTCTCCTATGACATTGAACAGCCGAAGATGAGCGATTACGAGGCCATCCGCGCGGGGGAAACCTACAGCGCCGCCCTTCAGGTCACCTTCAAGCTCAAATCCGACAACGAGTCCAAGGAAGAAACGGTCTATATGGGAGAACTCCCTATGATGACCAACCGCGGCACCTTTGTCATTAACGGCGCCGAACGCGTCATTGTGTCCCAGCTGCACCGTTCCCCGGGCATTTGCTTTGAAAGCGCCCAGCATCTGAACGGAAAACTGCTCCACTCCTTCCGCATCATCCCGGACCGGGGCTCCTGGCTGGAGGTCCAGTTTGACACCAACGACCTGCTTTACGTTTACCTTGACCGCCGCCGCCGCCGCCGCAAATTCCTTGCGACGACGTTTATGCGCTACCTGGGCTTCAAAACGGACCGTGACATCGTCAGCCAGTTCTACAACATCCGCACGCTTCCCCTGAGCGAAGACATGACGGAAGAAGATCTGCACAACCTTGTGGCTGTGGACACGATCAAGGACAAGGACCTGGTTCTTGCCAAGGCTTTCGAACAGCTCAATATGGGTGTGGTTCGCCAGCTCCTCCAGTTCGGCATCAAGAAAATCGACGTCATTGACCAGAACGAGGACGACGTGCTGATCAAAACCCTGAAGAAGGATCCCGCTCACGACGAAGAATCCGCCCTCAAGGAAATCTACAAACGCCTGCGTCCCGGAGATCCCGCTACTGCCGCTCAGGCACGCACCCTGCTTAAGAGGCTTTTTGACGATCCCAAGAAATACGACCTCACCCGCGTGGGGCGCTACAAAATCAACCAGAAACTCGGGCTGGACACCAGCCTGGACCAGCGCCTGATGACGGCGGAAGATTTCCTGGCCGCCCTCAAATACCTCCTGCGCCTCAAGAAGGGCGAAGGCATGGTGGACGACATCGACCACCTGGGCAGCCGCCGCGTACGTGCCGTAGGCGAACTCATGGCCAATCAATGCCGCGTAGGCCTTGCCCGCACCGAGCGCTTGGTCAAGGAACGCATGACCCTCATTGACCAGAACATTGAAGGCGTCACGCCCAGCAAACTCATCAATCCGAAGGCCCTCAGCGCCGTCGTGCGCGACTTCTTCGGCCGCTCCCAGCTCTCCCAATTCATGGACCAGATCAACCCCCTCGCGGAATTGACGCACAAGCGCCGTCTTTCCGCCCTGGGGCCCGGCGGCCTGAACCGTGACCGGGCCGGATTTGAAGTCCGGGACGTACACCCCTCCCACTACGGGCGCATTTGCCCCATTGAAACGCCGGAAGGTCCCAACATCGGCCTGATCAACTCCATGTGTACCTACGCCCGCATCAATGAATTCGGATTCATTGAAACGCCTTACCGCAAGGTGGAAAACGGCAGGGTCACCAATACCATCGAATACGTCACCGCCGATCAGGAAGAAGGCTATCTCATCGCCCAGGCCAATAACCCGCTGGACGAACAGGGCAACTTCACGACCTCCCGCGTAACCGCCCGTGAAAAAGGCGAATTCATCGAAGTGGATCCGGCAGACGTGCATTACATGGACGTTTCTCCCAAGCAGCTCGTTTCCATCGCCGCCGGTCTTATCCCCTTCCTGGAACATGACGACGCCAACCGCGCCCTGATGGGCTCCAACATGCAGCGCCAGGGCGTGCCTCTGATGGTAGCGGAATCTCCATACGTGGGAACCGGCATCGAAGGAAAGTGCGCCAGGGACTCCCGTTCCGTCGTTCTGGCGGAAGCGGACGGCATCGTGGCCTCCGCCACGGCTGAAGTCATTATCACCACGAAAGACGGGGAACTGCCTGTGCGTCCGGAAGTATTCCTGTCCGATCCCGACAGTGTGCGCACGGACCGCGACAATGGCGTTTACGTCTATCCCCTGCGCAAGTTCATGCGTTCCAATGCCGGAACCTGCATCAACCAGCGTCCGATCGTGCGCCGCGGCGACAAAATCAAAACCGGCGACGTGCTGGCGGACGGCCCGAACACGGACCAGGGCGAACTGGCTCTCGGCCGCAATGTTCTGGTGGCCTATATGCCGTGGAACGGTTACAACTTCGAAGACGCTATTGTCATCTCCGAAAAAACCGTGAAGGAAGACACCTTCACTTCCATTCATATCTCCGAGTTTGAAGTTCAGGCCCGTGACACCAAGCTGGGTCCGGAAGAAATCACCCGTGATATCCCGAACGCCGGTGATGAAGCCCTGAAAAACCTGGATCATGACGGCGTCATCCGCATCGGCGCGGAAGTGAAGCCCGGCGACATCCTCGTCGGCAAAATCACCCCCAAATCGGAAACGGAACTGGCTCCGGAAGAACGTCTCCTCCGCGCCATTTTCGGTGAAAAGGCCGCAGAAGTGAAAGATACCTCACTCCGTGTCCCCTCCGGCTGCACCGGCATCGTGATGGATGTGCGCATTTCTTCCACAGGCTCCGGCCACCACCGCGGCGACCTCGTCGTAGACAGCGCGGAAAAGAAAAAGCAGTTCAAGAAAATCAACGACGAACATAAAAAGAAGAAGGAGCAGCTCATTGACCAGTTGACCAAGAAGCTCTCCGATATTCTTCTGGGTGAAAAAATCCCGCTGGACGTCGTCAATGAACAGACCGGTGAAATCATCATCCCGGCCAACAGGAAAATCACCAAGACCCTGTTGCGTAAACTGGCCCTGGTTCACGACCACATCGAAATCGAACCCAGCCCGATTCGCAACAAGATTCTGGAAATCATCACTTCGTTTGAAGGCCGCTTTACGGAACTGGATGACGAACGGGAACACAGGCTGGATCAGATGGAATCCGGGGACGAATCCGAACCCGGCGGACTGAAGGAAGTTAAAGTATATATCGCCGCCAAGCGCAAGCTCGGCGTGGGTGACAAGATGGCCGGTCGCCACGGCAACAAAGGCGTCGTTGCCAAAATCGTCCCGGAACAGGATATGCCCTTCCTCGCGGACGGTACTCCGGTGGATATCGTTCTGAACCCCTTGGGCGTGCCTTCCCGAATGAATGTGGGGCAGGTGCTTGAAGCCCACCTCGGCATCGCTGCCAGGGCCCTTGGCTTCAAGGTGGCTACCCCGGTGTTCGACGGGATCAGTGAAGAAACCATCTGGAATTACATGTCCGAAGCCAAGAAGGTGGACGGTTTCACCTGGATCGGTGACGGCAAGGACGGCACCGTGGGAGGGAAGAGTACCCTTTATGACGGCCTGACCGGCGAACCTTTCCATAACCCGGTGGTGGTAGGCCAGACCTACATGCTCAAACTGAACCACCTGGTGGCGGACAAGATTCACGCCCGCGCCGTGGGTCCGTACAGCCTGGTCACGCAGCAGCCTCTGGGCGGCAAGGCCCAATACGGCGGTCAGCGTTTCGGGGAAATGGAAGTGTGGGCACTGGAAGCCTATGGCGCCGCCTATACCCTCCAGGAACTTCTCACCGTCAAGTCCGACGACGTTCAGGGCCGTACCCGCATTTACGAATCCATCGTGAAGGGGGATAATACCCTGGAAGCCGGAACTCCGGAATCTTTCAACGTTCTGATGAAGGAAATGCAGTCCCTGGGGCTGAACGTACGCCCCGGCAGCAAGGATGAACAACCCTCCCTGCAACTTGGCGGCACGGATCTCACTCCCGTGGACGGCATGACGGAAGGCTTTGACAGCGACGACATGGCCGGCCTGGCGGACGTCGACTTCTCCGACCTCAAATTCTAATATCCACCGCATTCCGCCCCCGTGCCGCAAAACGCGGGGGCGGGCATCAAACATCCTTTAAACTTTCAATATATGTCTGACACCCCCACCATCAGGGAAATGCACGGCCTGAGCGACAAGCCCCGGACCTTTGACCAGGTTGCCATCACCGTGGCGGATCCGGATACCATCCGCAGCTGGTCATTCGGTGAAGTCGTCAACCCGGAAACCATCAACTACCGCACGTTCAAGCCGGAAAAAGGCGGCCTGTTCTGCGAACGCATCTTCGGGCCCACCCGAGACATGGAATGCGCCTGCGGCAAGTACAAGCGCATCAAGCATAAGGGCATCACCTGCGACCGCTGCGGCGTGGAAGTAACCAACGCGCGCGTGCGCCGCGAACGAATGGGCCATATTGAACTGGCCGTTCCGGTTTCCCATATCTGGTTTTACAAATGCATGCCCAGCCGCATTGGCCTTATGCTGGACATGACAGCCCGCCATTTGGAACGCGTGATTTACTATGAAGACTACATCGTGGTAGATCCCGGCAGTACCCCTCTGGAAAAGGGGGCCATCCTGACGGAAGAAGAATTCCGCAATGCGGAAGACGAATACGGCTATGACAGCTTTGAAGCCGGCATGGGTGCGGAAGCCATCCAGAAAATGCTGGCGGCCATTGATCTGCCCACCCTCGTCGCGGATCTTCAGGAACAGCTGGACAATACCAACTCCAAACAGAACAAACGCAAGATTGCCAAGCGTCTGAAACTGGCCCAGGGGTTCCTTCAGTCCAACACACGCCCGGAATGGATGATTTTGAACGTTCTGCCCGTCATTCCTCCGGACCTGCGCCCGCTGGTTCCTCTGGAAGGCGGCCGTTTCGCAACGTCCGACCTGAATGACCTGTACCGCCGCGTCATCAACCGCAACAACCGCCTGAAAACCCTCCTGAGCCTCAAAACTCCGGAAGTCATCATCCGTAATGAAAAACGCATGCTTCAGGAAGCCGTGGATGCCCTGTTTGACAACGGCCGCCACGGCCGTGCCGTCACCGGCGCCGGCAACCGCCCCCTCAAATCCCTCTCCGACATGCTGAAGGGCAAGGGAGGCCGTTTCCGCCAGAACCTGCTCGGCAAGCGCGTGGACTACTCCGGCCGCTCCGTTATCGTCATCGGCCCGGAATTGAAACTCAACCAGTGCGGTCTTCCCAAGAAGATGGCGCTCATTCTGTTTGAACCCTTCATCATCCACCGTCTGAAAGAGCTGGGTTACGTGCACACGGTGCGCTCCGCCAAGAAGCTCATTGACCGCAAGACGCCGGAAGTGTGGGATATTCTGGAAGAAGTGACCAAGGGCCACCCGGTCATGCTCAACCGCGCGCCCACCCTGCACCGCCTCTCCATCCAAGCTTTTGAACCGGTTCTGATTGAAGGTTCCGCCATCCGTCTGCACCCGCTCGTCTGTAATGCGTACAACGCGGACTTCGACGGCGACCAGATGGCTGTGCACGTGCCTCTGTCCGTGGAAGCGCAGATGGAAGCCCGGCAGCTCATGCTGGCGCCCAATAATATTTTCTCCCCTGCTTCCGGCAAACCCATTGCCACACCCACGCAGGACATTATTCTGGGCGCGTACTTCCTGACGCACACCCGTGCTGCGGAAGTACAGAACAATCAGGATAATCATCACCATCTTCCCCTCTTCGAATCCATTGACGAGGTGGAATACGCCATTGCCGCCCGCAAAATCGGCTACCATGACTGGATCCGCCTGCACAACCCGGACTACGGCAAAAAGCCTTCCGAAGTAGTGTATGGGGATGTCACCAAGAAGGTTATCATCACTACTGCCGGACGCGTGCGTTTCAATGAAATCTGGCCCCGGGAACTCGGTTATATTAACCGCAACGTAGGCAAGAAACAGATGGGCGACATCATCTGGCGCTGCTACCAGACCGTCGGCAAGGAACGTACCGTGCAGACTCTGGACGCCCTGAAAAACCTGGGCTTCAAGGAAGCAACCCGTTCCGGCTGCTCCATCGGCATCGTGGACATGGTGGTTCCCTCCCAGAAAAAGACGGAAATTGAAAAAGCCTATGCGGAGCTGGACAAGGTGACCCGCCAGTATAAGAACGGTATTATCACGGATGGGGAACGCTACCAAAAGGTGGTGGACATCTGGACCCAGACTACGGATGTCATCCAGGCGGCTCTGTACCGCAAGCTGGAACACAACGAAGGCTCCAAGATGGCCAGCCCGCTCTTCATGATGGTGGACTCCGGAGCCCGAGGCAACAAGGCGCAGATCAAGCAGCTCTCCGGCATGCGCGGTTTGATGGCGAAACCCAGCGGCGAAATTATCGAACGCCCCATCACGGCCAACTTCCGTGAAGGCCTTTCCGTGCTGGAATACTTCATCTCCACCCACGGCGCCCGCAAGGGTCTGGCAGACACCGCGCTGAAAACGGCGGACTCCGGCTACATGACCCGCAAACTCGTGGACGTGGCCCAGGATGTCATCGTCCATGCGGAAGATTGCGGCACCAGCAACGGCATCACCGTTCACGCCATCTATGACGGCGACGAAGAAGTGGCGTCCCTTTCCTCCCGTATCTACGGCCGGACTTCCTGCGAACGCATCGTTGACCCCGTCAGCGGCGAGGTTATCGTAGACATCAACGACCTCATTAACGAAAAGCAGGCGGAACAACTGGAAAAAATCGGCATTGAACGGCTGAAAATCCGCTCCGTACTCACCTGCGAACTCAAAAAGGGCTGCTGTGCCAAGTGCTACGGCCTGAACCTGGCCACCGGACAGGAAGTGAAGATCGGGGAAGCGGTCGGCATTATTGCCGCCCAGTCCATCGGCGAACCCGGCACGCAGCTCACCATGCGTACGTTCCACGTGGGCGGAACGGCTACCACGGCGTTCAAGCAGCCCATCGTGAAAGCCAAGAACGACGGCCGCGTTATCTACACGGAAGATCTCCGCACGGTGGAAAACGCAGACGGTAACTTCGTCGTCCTGAATAAAAACTGCTCCGTCCGCATCGAAAACGAACAGGGCCGCGAACTGGAATCCTACCAGCCCGTCATCGGCACCATCCTGTACGTGCCCAACGGCGGCACTATCAAGAAGGATGAAACCCTCGCCACCT
>OWIT01001107.1_pt1 | contig 11876 bp, 16 predicted proteins | sample 1732681 | NCBI WGS metagenome assembly OWIT01 (sample SAMN05065741, study PRJEB22554) | human gut metagenome | biome: ENVO:2100002; feature: ENVO:00000062; material: ENVO:00002003 | host: Homo sapiens | place: USA | reverse complement strand
TCTGGGGCGTTATCAACCTGCTGGAAGGTTACGGCAACGACAACCCCGGCGCCAATGCTCATGTGCGGTAAAGTAACACAATAATATACATAGGCGGACACCCTACTATTCCGAATGAGAATGGAACAGTGACATTTAATGTTGCTGTTCCAGTTTTAGTTTCATATTTCTTAAATCCTTTTGAACGCTGTTGACTTCTATTACGGTTAGTGATATATTTATTACAGTAACCGTAATAAGGAGGATAAACAATGCGGGACAATGTGAAAGGTGGTGCGCTTACAGAAGTGACATTTTACATTCTACTTTCCCTCTATACTCCAAAACATGGATATGCTGTCATGCAATTTATTGAAGAAAAAACAGGTGGGCGGCTTTCATTGGGAGCTGGCACTTTGTATGGTGCATTGAACTCTTTGCAGGAAAAAGAATGGATTAAGCCCTGCGGAGATTGTGAAGGTAGAAAAAAAGAATACATCATTACTTCACTGGGGAAAGAAGTCGCAGAAAAGGAACTTGTAAGGCTTGAAGAACTTGTAGGGGTTGCAAGTGGAATTATTGGAGGTGCAGTATGAGCAAAAAATGTTATCATTTTTTTGGTGGTCTATTAAATGCACAGGCAAATTGGCTTAATAAAATGTCGGAGAAGGGCTATCGCCTTATTCGAGCTGGGAAAATGCTATATGAGTTTGAAGAATGTAAGCCTAATGAAGTAAAATACTGTGTAGAATTTATTGGAGAAAAATCGAAAGAGAATGCAAACGACTATTTTCTTTTTTTAGAAGATATGGGTTATAAGGTGTTTTTCAAAAATATCAATCTTAACTATTCTGTTGGTAAGGTGCGTTGGCGACCATGGGCTGAAAAAGGTGGACGCATTGCGACCAACGCTACAACTTTCAATCGTGAATTGCTAATTGTAGAAAAAGAGAATGACGGAAAACCGTTTGAACTTCATACTTCCTATGATGATAAAGAAAACTATTACAGAAATCTGCGTAATCCATGGTTGTTAATACTGCTTATGTTTGCAATATTTGCAGTTATAAATCATTCGATTGTTTTTGGTGTGCTTGCTTTGATTTCTCTGATTCCCGTTCTTGTATATCAAATACAAATCATGCACAATAGGAAAGAAGCGAAAACGCAAGAATTATAAATAGCAAACCCAGCCGAGCCAGTCAACGGCAAGTAAATGGGCTGCGCCCACCGTTGACAGCCCCGACCGTCCTTGCTGGTGGGTAATCAAGGGGCGACAGCAAAAAGTGCTGCCGCCCTTTCCCATAATCGAAGAAAGGGGGATTTTCCATGACTGAATACGAAGCCTATCAAGAACATATCCGCTATACCCATGATACCTATTGCCGGATTGTTATTCGCCATGCGTCCTTTGACGCCGCCCGTATGCTGGCAGCGAGGTGGAAACGGGAAATCTCCCTTGAATATTTGACCGAAGAAAAGTTTGTCCCACTAAGCACCACAGACGAGTATTTTCAAGTGCCGGACTATGGCGAAACTTATCCATTCTCTGTCCGAGGGCAGACGATACTTTTAGATAGCTGTTCTCTTGCAGCTGCTCTTGCCGGGCTGCCGGAACAGACACAGGAGGAAATCTTTTTATATTACTTCCAGCGCTTGACGCAAAAAGAAATCGGAGAACAGAGCGGCTGGACACGCAGCACAATCGGGCGGCATATCCAGCTTGCCTTGAAGCGGCTGAAAGAGGAAATGGAGGTGCTGTCCCATGAGTGATCGGCTTCTCCCCTATGACACGATTATAAAGGCACATGAGGGCGACCCCATAGCGATACAAGCCGTCCTTGACCGTTACGCCGGATATATCCGCTACTTCTCCAAGATGAACGGCTATTATAACTCTGATATGGAGGACTACATCAGAACAAAGCTGATAGAAAGTCTGTTTAAGTTCCGGCTTGGCTGATAGTATAAAAGCAGAATAAACGACACCTATGTTATTATTCCTAAAATTAAAGAAAAACTTAATAAACTTTACCTATATTTTTGATGTGCGGTACTGTATAATAAAAATAAAAACTACATCAGCACGATAGGAGAAATCAATATGTCAATCACAGATATTTTAATCCGTTCAATAAGCGGATATGTTTTTATAGTTCCTGGACTTTTGCTATATTTTATTATATTCAAAAAAACCAATAAAAACCAAATGCCACTTCATATTGCAACGGTATTTGTATTTTGCTATTATCTTATTGGCGTTCTAACGATGACAGGTATTGGAAAACTGAAAGTATTTGAGCCAACAATAGTACTTATTCCATTTCGTGATATGATAAGCGGACCAATAGACACCATACTAAATGTCGTTCTGTTTGCCCCACTGGGATTTTTCCTACCACTACTGTATAAGAAATATAGCCACATTAGCACTGTTGCATTGACTGGTTTTCTTTTTTCACTATCTATTGAAATTGTCCAAATGTTCGGCAGAGGGGCAACAGATATAAATGATTTAATAACGAATACAGTTGGGGCGTGTTTAGGATTTTTTATTTATCAGTTACTTAATAAACTAATTCCAAAAGAAATATGTGGGAAGTTTCAAGCTTATAAAATAAATGATAGAATAGAGGTATTGTTCCTTATAATTTACTCATTTGTAATTATGGTCACAATTCAGCCTCTTGTTATCAGCCGCTTGTTTAGACTGGGATAAATTCTTAATTTGAATAACTGATTAGCTATTTTAGAACTGAATAACCGCCGCACCGCAGCGGCACACGAAGCAGTAAATCCGAAAAAGATTTGCTGCTTTTTTTGCGCCCATTTTTGGCAAATTTCCAAAAGTTCCGTATTAGATAGTGAAGTCAAAAAAGGCTGCCGTTTTTTTCAGACAGCGGGCAAAACGCAGCTTCCGAAACGCCTTATTGTCGGGAAAGACCGAGCCGCCGGAAAAGTTCTTGCCGGAAAGTCCGTCCATTCTGCTCTTTTGTGGTTTGTAGGGAGTAAGGGGGAGAATGCCAGCCTGCCGCCTTTTATGAAAAAAGCTGGTTATAGATTTCTCAAAAAAGTGGCAGTAGGAAGTGAACAGCAGTCCGGCAGTTTCTTAGAGCAAGATTCTACCGAGGTGCCAAAATTCGCTTTCCGCTCATTTTGCCCCTGCGGGAATCTTGTTGGGGAGTGCCTTCCCCAAACCCTGCTTATACGGCTTGCGCCGCTTAAAAATCCCTCAAAATATTTTTTCGGATTTTTCAAAAACAGTTCCGCTTCACACCCCGTTTTTCTCCTATTAGTGAGAGGACACCACGCACAGAAAGGAGGTCAACCACCTATGAAACGATACAACACACCGCACCGCAGCCGGGTAGTCAAGACACGCATGACCGAGGAAGAATACGCCGCTTTTGCGGAAAGGCTTTCTGCTTACAACATGAGCCAAGCCGAGTTTATCCGGCAAGCCATAACCGGGGCAGCCATACGCCCCATCATAACCGTTTCCCCCGTCAACGACGAACTGCTTGCCGCTGTCGGGAAGCTGACCGCCGAATACGGCAGGATCGGCGGCAACTTAAACCAGATAGCCCGGACGCTGAACGAGTGGCACAGCCCCTACCCGCAGCTTGCCGGGGAGGTACGGGCGGCGGTTTCCGACCTTGCTGCCCTAAAGTTTGAAGTCTTGCAGAAAGTGGGTGACGCTGTTGGCAACATTCAAACATATCAACTCTAAAAACGCCGACTATGGCGCAGCGGAAGCCTATCTCAGATTTGAGCATGACGAGTTTACCATGAAAGCCATCCTTGATGAAAACAGGCGGCTGATACCGAGGGAGGATTACCGCATTTCTTCCCTCAACTGCGGGGGCGAGGATTTCGCTGTTGCCTGTATGCGAGCCAATCTCCGCTATGAGAAAAACCAAAAACGGGAAGATGTGAAAAGCCACCACTATATCATCAGCTTTGACCCACGGGACGGGACAGACAACAGCTTGACCGTAGACCGGGCGCAGGAGCTGGGCGAGCAGTTCTGCAAAGAGCATTTCCCCGGACACCAAGCCCTTGTATGCACCCACCCGGACGGGCATAACCACAGCGGTAATATCCATGTGCATATCGTCATCAACTCCCTGCGGATTTATGAAGTCCCGCTTCTGCCCTACATGGACAGACCAGCCGACACACGGGAGGGCTGCAAGCACCGCTGCACCAACGCCGCTATGGAATATTTCAAGAGTGAAGTCATGGAGATGTGCCACCGGGAGGGGCTTTACCAAATCGACCTCTTGAACGGCAGCAAGGAACGGATAACCGAACGGGAATACTGGGCGGCAAAGAAAGGGCAGCTTGCTCTTGATAAAGAGAACGCTGTCAGAGAAGCCGCAGGACAGCCGACCAAGCCCACCAAGTTTGAAACGGACAAGGCGAAGCTGCGCCGGACGATACGGCAGGCACTTTCCCAAGCCGCCAGCTTTGACGAGTTTTCTTCCCTTTTGCTGCGGGAGGGTGTGACCGTCAAGGAGAGCCGGGGGCGGCTTTCCTACCTCACGCCGGACAGGACAAAGCCTATCACAGCCCGGAAGCTGGGGGACGATTTTGACAAGGCTGCTGTCCTTGCCCTGCTCACGCAGAACGCCCACAGAGCCGCCGAAAAGCCCAAAGCCATACCGGAATACCCACATACCCAAAAGGGACGCTTGCAGGAGGAAAAAGCCGCAAAAACCACCCCGGCAGACAACACCTTGCAGCGCATGGTTGACCGGGAAGCCAAGCGAGCCGAGGGCAAGGGCGTGGGCTATGACCGCTGGGCGGCAAAGCACAACCTAAAGCAAATGGCAGCTACCGTTACCGCCTATCAGCAGTACGGCTTTTCTTCCCCGGAGGAACTGGACGAAGCCTGTTCTGCCGCCTATACCGCCATGCAGGAAAGCCTTACAGAGCTGAAGCAGGTGGAAAAGACGCTGAACGGGAAAAAGGAGCTGCAACGGCAGGTGCTTGCCTATTCCAAGACCCGCCCTGTCCGGGACGGGCTGAAACAGCAGAAAAACGCCAAAGCAAAAGCAGCCTACCGACAGAAGCACGAAAGCGACTTTATCATAGCAGACGCAGCCGCCCGCTATTTCAGGGAGAACGGCATTTCCAAGCTGCCGAGCTATAAAGCCCTGCAAGCAGAGATTGAAACCCTTATCAAAGAGAAAAACAGCGGCTACAACGATTACCGGGCAAAACGGGAGGAATACCGCCGCTTACAGACTGTCAAGGGCAATATCGACCAGATTTTACGACGGGAACGCAAGCCTGTGAAAAGGCAGGAACAGGAGCGATAAAAACCACCCCAAAATGTACCCGAACCCATACCGAACAAGGGGGGCTGCCCCGTACCCTATCCGCAATACCAAAGGATTTTTTAACGGGCTTACAGGGCAGAAAAACCCCGAAAATGATACCGAGATGATACAGAATTACCGCCGATACCGTCACACCAGCGGAAACGGCAGAAAGGAGCGCACCCATGCCAAGAATGAGCAAGAAACGGCGGCTGGAATGGTCTTTTTTCCTGCGGCAAGTGAAAGTCGGGAATACCACCTGCGACCGTATCACATACAACGACCTCTGCCGGGGCTGTACCCATAGCTGCAAGCAGAGCTTCCGGGCGGTTATCATACTCTGCCCCCGCTACTACTCCAAACGCCGGAAAAAGGAGGACAGGGACAATGGCAGATAACCGCAAGTATTACTACCTCAAGCTGAAAGAGAACTTTTTTGACAGCGACTCCATTGTGCTGCTGGAAGATATGAAAGACGGGATTTTATACTCCAATATCCTCTTGAAGCTGTACTTAAAATCGCTGAAAAACGGCGGGAAATTGCAGCTTGACGAGCATATCCCCTACACAGCGCAGATGATAGCAACACTGACCCGCCACCAGATAGGGACAGTTGAGAGGGCTTTAGAGATTTTCCGGCAGTTGGGGCTTGTGGAGCAGCTTGACAACGGGGCTTTCTATATGACCGACATTGAGCTGATGATAGGACAGTCCTCTACCGAAGCCGAGCGAAAACGGGCTGCAAGGCTGGAAAACAAGGCACTTTTACCGCCCCGGACAAAAGGCGGACATTTGTCCGACATTCGTCCACCAGAGATAGAGATAGAGTTAGAGAAAGAGATAGAGATAGAAAAAGAGAGAGAGGGAGAAACGGGACACCCCGCCCCCGCCGCTTATGGCAGATACAACAATGTGATACTGACCGATACAGAGCTTTCCGGGCTGAAAACAGAGCTGCCCGACAAGTGGGAGTATTATATTGACCGGCTTTCCTGCCATATCGCTTCCACCGGGAAGCAGTACCGCAGCCATGCAGCCACCATTTACAAGTGGGCACAGGAGGACGCTGCCAAAGGCAAGGCTACCCCGAAACAGGGCATACCCGATTATTCATGCAAGGAGGGCGAGAGCTTATGAAAAACGAGATGGAAGCTATGATTACGGACATTACAACCACTACCGCCGAAGCGGAGGACTACACAGGCGAGGACGGGCTTTTATACTGCGGCAAGTGCCATACGCCCAAAGAAGCCTACTTTTCAAAAGAAACCGCCCAATGGTTAGGGCATGACCGACACCCGGCAGAGTGCGACTGCCAGCGGGCAGCCCGTGAAAAACGGGAAGCAGCCGAAAGCAGACAGAAGCACCTTGAAAAAGTGGAGGACTTGAAACGCCGGGGCTTTACCGACCCCGCTATGCGGAACTGGACATTTGAGCATGACAACGGCAGAAACCCACAGACCGAAACCGCCCGCTTTTATGTGGAGAGCTGGGAAACCATGCAGGCTGAAAATATCGGCTACCTGTTTTGGGGCGGCGTGGGGACAGGAAAAAGCTACCTTGCCGCCTGTATTGCCAACGCCCTTATGGAAAAAGAGGTTGCCGTTCGCATGACAAACTTTGCAACGATACTCAATGACCTTGCCGCCAGCTTTGAGGGCAGGAACGAATATATTTCCCGCCTTTGCAGCTACCCCCTGCTGATACTTGATGATTTCGGCATGGAGCGAGGGACAGAATACGGGCTGGAACAGGTTTACAGCGTGATTGACAGCCGTTACCGAAGCGGCAAGCCGCTGATCGCCACGACCAACCTCACGCTGGAGGAATTGCAGCACCCGCAGGACACGCCCCACGCCCGTATCTATGACAGGCTGACTTCCATGTGTGCCCCCGTCCGCTTCACGGGCAGCAACTTCCGAAAGGAAACCGCACAGGAAAAGCTGGAACGCTTAAAGCAACTGATGAAGCAGCGAAAGGAGAGCCTATGACAGAAACCAAACAGACAAGCACCACCAAAACAGACCGCCGCCCGGACTGTGTAACGGAAATCCGCATGGGCAACTCCGTCCTTACCGTTTCCGGCTTCTTCAAGCAGGGCGCAACCGACACCGCAGCCGACAAGATGATGAAAGTGCTGGAAGCGGAAGCTGCTACACAAAAAACGGCGATTTGACCGACCATAAAGAAGCAGATTTGACGCTTTTGCCGCTATACAGACAGCCGCCCCATGTGGTACAATCAAGGTACGGAATAGTGGGGCTGGCTGTCGGAAACGGAGGATTTTATGTTAAGACAGACCAACCAACAACCAATTACCGCCCTTTACCCAAGACTTTCCCATGAGGACGAGCTGCAAGGCGAGAGCAATTCCATTTCCAATCAAGAGTTAATATGTAAAGGGTTGTTTCTGCCACCTAATACATATGACTGCGGCTCATTTGTGGTGAATTGAAAAGCAGTTGTAAGAAAGGAGTCAAAAAGCCTTATAACCGCTGGAAATCAACACAAAAGGAGCTGAATTTTATGAAAACTATCTTTGAAGAAATGGGCGGTACATACCGTCAAGTGGGATATTATTTCATTCCCAACATTACTTTGCCGGATGACGGCGAATATCAGATAGGCAAATACGGGCGTATGCGCCGCAGCTATCTGAAAAAGTACCGTAAAATACTCTACAACAACTATGTGCTGGAGGGAACGCTGTTCAAGCATTTAGCTGAAATCGATCAAGTCTGCAACGAGCGCATTGAAAACATCGTTTCAGCTATGGCAAAGCAGGAAGGCGTAACTGAAGCGTTCAAAGCGGCTGATCAAATAGAATGGGTGCGCCGTATGAACAGTATCCGTAACCGTGCGGAAGAAATCGTTCTGCACGAATTGGTATATGATCTGTAAACCTGATACAAAAGCCCCACACTTCTGACAATAAAATCGGAAGCGTGGGGTTTCCTGATTTATTTTGTTTGTTTGCTGTTTTCTTCGATATTTGCCACAAGACGGTCGAAATCACTCTGATATGTTCTGTCCTGCAAAACACGGAATTTTTCAAATTCACTTTCTGCAAACGCCTTTGCGATGGCAGCGGTCACCTTGCCTTTGTCATGTAAAATATCTTCTTCGTTGAACTGGAGGAACGCATCCAAACGATTAACCCAATCCTGCATATACATGATATTTCCTCGCCGTGCCTGTCTTTCGGCATAGTCCAGATACATTGTCACGATCTCATTCAGATTTATCATTTCTTCTTCGTTCAAGTAGTTTTTGGCGATTGAAACATCAGACTTGCGAATACGCCCCTGCGGAGCATTTTTCCAAGTTGTCAAGCCCATGTTTGGTTTCGTGCTATCGGCTCGTCCATAAACAATCTCAGCCGCCGTATGATGAGTGACAGCGTAATGAAGCTTATTCTGTACTGTGGCAAAAAACTCTTTTGTAACAGGACTGTTCACATCATAGTCAGCACTGCACTGGGAGTAAATGTCCGTGATTTTTTGATAAAAACGGCGCTCGCTGGAGCGAATATCACGAATACGCTCCAACTGTTCCTCAAAATAGTCCTTACCAAAGAGGTTTTCTGGTTCTCTCAGTCGTGCATCGTCCATCACATAGCCTTTAATAATAAATTCTTTTAATACTCGATTTGCCCAAATGCGGAACATCGTAGCCTTTTTAGAATTAACACGGTATCCGACAGCAATAATGGCATCCAGATTGTAATAGCTTGTATTGTACCGCTTGCCGTCTGCCGCAGTTGTTTCCATTTTGGAAACAACTGCTTCTTCCTGCAATTCGCCGGATGCAAAAATATTTTTCAAATGTTTTGAAATAGCCGCCTTTTGCACTTCAAATAATTCTGCCATCTTTGCCTGCGTCAGCCACAAGTTTTCCTGATATAAAAGGATTTCAACCCGAACTTCACCATTATCAGTTTTATAAAACAGGATTTCCCTTGTTTCATAAGGAGTTAGCCCATATTCTTCGTTCATATCCATTCCATTCCCTTCCTATTCTTCACTTTTGTTTCTCGCTCTGCTTTTGTAAACATTATGCTTGTTCTTGCACTGCGGGCTGCAAAATACAGCACTTGGTCTGCTTGCGACAAAAGCTTTGGTACAATGCCTGCAAAGCTTAATCGGGTTTTCGCTGTCGGTCAGCATAAAGCTGAACATCATCTGAACTCCAAGCATGAGAGAGTGAAAATCCCAAATAATCGTCGGCTTATCCAAAAGGGCTATATGATAAGTTGGAGCGATGCCGCCAAATGCCGCCATGCTCTGCTGCATCATCTGCCGGGTTTCATCGTTCAGTGTATCATAATCCTCATAATAAAGGAAACTGTTGATATAGGTAAACGCCCAGTCGATGAACTGCTGTTTTATCCATTCATATCGCTCCGCATATTCCCGCTGAAAGCTCATGTTGACCGCCATCGGCTTATCTGTCATGGTCAAAGCCAGTGCCATCATAACACGGTCATTTTGGATGTTCCACATGGACTCGATACCACGCTTGATCACATCCAATTTGTCAAATGGAAAGAACAGTGCCAGATATTTTTCCGTGGACATAGTTTCTTTTTTGATAAAGTGGTTTTTCGGCAGATACACCGCCTCATATTCCATAAAGTTTGGTGTGGTAGGTAACGCAGTCATCAGTCCAAACAAGCCGTATTTCACCGCAAATTGCTGGATAGCCTTCTGAATTTCGGCATCCGGCTTTTTGCTCATACCCATGCGTCCTATGTTGATGGCATCCAATACAATTTTCTGATACTCTGCCAGCGGATCATAAATACTCGGTTGCGCCGTTTTGGTGGGCGTGAGATACAGAGTTCCGTCCTCTGCCGCCTTCCATTCATATTCACTATACCGCACCCAATTAGAACTGGTGCGTTCAAAAAGGTTCTTCATTTTCTCACCCCTGTTTCCAATCACTGATACCATATTTGGATAAAAGCTCTTTTGCCTGTTCCATACCGCTTTCCGTAATATATACCGATTTGGAACGGGACGGATGATTTCCCTGCCGGATATAGTCTGCATCGTCCAATTCGTTCAGTATATCAAAATCGTAGCCTTTCCATGCATAAAAATCGGTTGCTTCGTGAAACTTTTCTCTCTGTGTAAAGCGGGAGAGGTATAACAGCATCAGTGTTAATTCCCTCATTGCTTCTTCTGCTTTTATATTTCCCATATCAGTCTATTCCTCACTTCATATTGTAACCTGAATAACTCTGTTTTATATTATCGATTATACGATTTCTATTCCCCTGAATCAATCTCCATTCTGGATTCTTCTAAAAAATCTTTCTCCAATAAGGTCATTGGCTGTTGCTTTTCTACCTTATCCAAAAGTGCAGGAAGCAGCTTTTTTCGTATCTTTTTGAGCATCGTGCCACGCACCTTGCGGATGTTCCGGTCGCTTTGATTCCGTATTTTAGCGATCCTTATTGAGCTAAACAACCGGACAGCACAGAGAAAGAGCAGCTCTTTGTGTTCCTCAGTCAATTCCCAGAGAATTTTGGATAGGTATTCTTCCGTTACAAGTTCATGTATATCGTAAGGACAGTAGAAAATTGCGTCAATGAAATCACCTTTTCGTATCTGCTTTTCCAGCACATCATTTAGCGTATCCGGAAAAAAGAGTTCATTGGCAGATGCCCCGTAATCAAGAGGAACATCATCGCCGCTTCTGCTGAGTTCATGATAGCGTTCCCTACGCTCCCGATTAGCGTCCAGCCTGTCCCACCATGCAATCACATTTTCAAACTCCCGCTGTGTTCTGGCGGAATCCTCCAATCGTGCAAGGGCTTCTGCCCGCAGTTCTCGTTTGAGCTTCTTACGCTCCAGTTCTTCCTCGTCAGTACCATCCTCAAAGGGATGTTCCTCGGCGTCGGCTTCCAGTTCTTCGATGAGCTGTTTTTCTTTTGTAATCTGCCGTCTGACCTGTTCGGATAATTCGGTTTCTTCGGTATCTGTATCATTGTCAGCAAGAACAACTTGGTTCTTCCGCTTCCTTCGCTTCTTTTCGGGAAGATCGTCAGCGGGTTCTTCTTCCTCATCGTCCCAAAGGGCGTTTTCATTTTCTTCGTCATCGACTATGTAATCGGAATCGTCCGCTTCATATTCATCTTCATAGTCAGTATCTTCTTCATAAAAACCGTCATGTTCATATCGTTCGGGATCGTCAAACACCGCAGACACCTCCCTTCAAAAATATTTTTGAAATTTTTTTGGATTCTCCATAAAAACAGTTCCGCTAAGTACCCTGTATTTCTCCTATAAGTGAGGATGTAACCTATTTTGCCTGTTATTAGATTACTTTCGACACTGAATGAAAGGAGGAAACCGCCTATGTCAAACAATTATCGTGAGCTGACGGGCAGGGAGAAGCAGCGGATCAAGAAGCTGGTTACTTCTCTCTGTGCCAACTACGACAAAGAGTACGGCTGCCTGCCATTGGATTGTGACTGTCCAATGTTGGGTATCTGCTTTACCAACAGCGCACTATGCAGATACTGTCTCTTATACACATCTGACGCTGCCGACGAATAGCCTTGTGTAG
>OWIT01001077.1_pt1 | contig 12155 bp, 6 predicted proteins | sample 1732681 | NCBI WGS metagenome assembly OWIT01 (sample SAMN05065741, study PRJEB22554) | human gut metagenome | biome: ENVO:2100002; feature: ENVO:00000062; material: ENVO:00002003 | host: Homo sapiens | place: USA | reverse complement strand
GTCAGAGATCAAAGGCAATGGGTTCCCGGAGGAGACCCACCGCCTGACGGAGCAGTTGAATGACCCGGCTTTCCGCCAGACACTCAAGGAAGAATACGCCGCCTTCTGGACTGCCTATCAGCAGGACCGTGACCTGTTGCGCTTTCATTACCATAGGCCAAGGGAAATCTGGGAGAACCTGAAAGACCTTGACCTGCCCCGCAGGACTTTTTCTTCGGACCTTTCCCAAGTGCCAACCGTCCAGCATTTCATTACAGAGGATGAGATCGACACCGCCATGACCGGCGGCAGCAGTTTTGCCGGAGGAAAAGGCCGTATCTATGCGTTCTTCATGGAAAACCATACGGATAAGGAAAAAGTGAGATTCCTTAAAGACGAGTATGGCATTGGCGGACGCTCTCATGCCCTGTCCGGCGCAACACACAGCGGCGAAGATCACGATGGGAAAGGACTGCACTATAAAAAGCAGGACTGCCCGGATGTTCACTTGAACTGGGAAAAGGTTTCCAAGCGCATTACCTCACTTGTCCAGAAAGGCCGCTATCTTACCGAACAGGAACAGGCGCAGTATGACAAAATTCAGGCTGAAAAGGAATTGGCAGAAGAAGATGCCATTCAAGCCCAGCAGCCGGAGGTGGAGGAAGAAACGCCAAAGCCTACCCTTCGGGAGCAGTTTGAGCAGTATAAGCCTGTGGTGACTGCCGCCATATCTGAGGATGTGGCATATCGAAATGCCTGCGGTCATTCCGACCGTGAAAATGCTGTCATCGAGGGCAATGCCGCTGTGCGCCGTGCGGTTCTTGGCTCTAAGGATATGGAGCTGATCCGCCTTTATTCGGATGTGCCGGAGTTCCGCCAGCGCCTGCACCGGGAAGTGATCGACGAAACCTATCCAAAGCTCCATGAGCTTCTGCGCCCTCTTTCTCAGGAAGATATTGATACTGCCCTTTGTGCATGGAACGGCAATATCGAGAGTAAACACGCTGTCGTCCGTTATATGAAAGACCATGCAAGAGAGAAGGATACCGCTGCATGGCTGGCTCAGGAATACGGTGGCAGCAACAGCCCGTTCGTTGTCCGTGCCGGCAGCCCGGAGGAAACACAGCTGCCCTGGCCGAAGGTACAGCGCAGGCTTGCCCAGCTGATTCAGGAGGACCGGTTCTATACCGAAGAAGAACAGGATCGTTTTGACAATATCGACCCTATCGCCATCCGGGAAGCCCTGGAGGAAAGAGGGATCGTCAACGGACAGGTGGCAGACCCGGAAAAACTGGACAATGACCCGTTTATCCAACAGGTGATGTCGGATGCCGAGCAGATCGCAGCTGCCGAGACAGAACAGACTTCCGAGGTTTCCATTTCCGATGAGGAATATGATGCAGTTCGCCGCCCGACTCCGCAAAGGACTTCCTATGACCCTGCCGCCCCGGTCTATGCTGTGGGCGATACCGTGTATATCGAGAATGACGCCTATCAGATCACCGAGCTGCGGGAGGACACCGTGCAGCTTCTGCCCACCGGCATGGTATATCCCATCTACCGGGCAGAGCGCAAAGAACAGTTCGAGCAGCTGATTCGGGCAGACCGCCGCAATGCTTACTATACCGAGTTTCTTCCTATTGACCCGGACAAGGCAGATCAGGACCTGCGGGATGTATTGACCCATGGACTTATGGATGAAGCAGATAAAAAACAGGTTTTCACGCTGCTGCAATCCGGCAGGAGCAACAGCGAGATCGCTTATTGGCTGAGCAGAGCCTATTCTGGTGAGATCGAGACGCTGAATCTGGAGACCGGCGATACTGCCGATTACCGTACCACGGCACAGGGCATGGAGCTGGAAGTCCTGGACGCAGAGGAAAAGCGTCTGGCTGTGCTGTATTTTCGCTGGGATGAGGTTGCGCCTTTGCTGCGCGGGATGTATGCCCGTCAGCTGGATGGCTTTGGACAGGAACGCCCCGAACCGGCTGTCGAATCCCCGACCTTCCATTCCGAGACTGTGGCCGTCTATCCGGGCGATAAGAACAATCTACCTTATGATGTGGTGGTGGAACGGTTGCATATTGAGGAGCCGGAGCCGCCAGCCCCTGTAACAGAGCCGGAGAAAACCTTTGAGGAAGTGCTGGATGAACACCCGGTTTCCATTCAGGTCAACGGCCAGTGGCAGACCTTCCCCAATGCCAAAGCTGCCGAGGAAGCCTCCTATGAGGAATACAAGGACAACCTGCGCCGCAATGCACAGAACTTCCGCATTACCGATGAGCATTTGGGTGAAGGCGGTCCGAAAGCCAAGTTCCAGGCAAATGTCAATGCGATTCGTTTGCTGAAAGAGCTGGAAGCTGCCGGACAGCAGGCAAGCCCAGAACAGCAGGAGATTCTTTCTCGCTATGTGGGCTGGGGCGGTCTTGCCGACGCCTTTGACCCGGAGAAACCGGCATGGGCTTCAGAGTATGCCCAGCTGAAAGAACTGCTGACCCCGGAGGAATATGCCGCCGCCAGAAGCTCCACCTTAAACGCCCATTACACCAGCCCTACGGTCATTCAGGCCATCTATGAAGCGGTGGGCCGTATGGGATTTGAGACCGGAAATATTCTGGAGCCGTCTATGGGTGTGGGCAATTTCTTCGGTATGCTGCCGGAGGAAATGCGAAACAGCCGTCTGTACGGCGTGGAGCTGGACGCAGTTTCCGGGCGTATTGCAAAGCAGCTCTATCCCAAGGCGGACATCACAGTAGGCGGCTTTGAGACCACCGACAGGCGTGACTTCTTTGACCTTGCCATCGGCAATGTGCCTTTCGGTCAGTATCAGGTCAACGACAAAGCCTACAATAAGCTGAACTTTAGTATTCACAACTACTTTTTCGCCAAAGCGCTCGACCAGGTGCGTCCCGGCGGCGTGGTAGCTTTTGTGACCTCCCGCTATACTATGGACGCCAAGGATTCCACCGTGCGCCGCTATCTTGCCCAGCGTGCCGAGCTGCTGGGTGCTATCCGTCTGCCTAATGACGCGTTCAAAAAGAATGCCGGTGCCGAGGTGGTATCGGACATCATTTTCCTCCAAAAGCGGGACCGCCCGCTGGACATCGTGCCGGAATGGACTCAGACCGGACAGACGGAGGACGGGTTTGCCATCAATCGGTATTTTATCGACCATCCGGAAATGGTGCTGGGCAGACAGGAGCCGGTAAGCACCGCTCATGGTATGGACTACACCGTGAACCCTATCGAGGGACTGGAGCTTTCCGACCAGCTGCATGATGCTGTGAAGTATATTCATGGCACTTATCAGGAGGCAGAGCTACCGGAGCTGGGCGAAGGCGAAGCCATTGACACCTCCATTCCTGCCGACCCTAATGTGAAGAACTATTCCTATGCCATTGTAGACGGGCAGGTGTACTACCGGGAAAACAGCCGTATGGTGCGCCCTGACCTCAACGCCACCGCAGAAGCCCGCGTGAAAGGTCTTGTGGGACTGCGTGATTGTGTGCAGGAACTGATCGACCTTCAGATGGACGCAGCAGTCCCGGACAGCGCTATTCAGGAGAAACAGGCAGAGCTGAACCGGCTCTATGACAGCTTTTCTGCCAAATACGGTCTCATCAATGACCGTGCAAACCGTCTGGCCTATGCAGACGATTCTTCCTATTACCTGCTCTGTGCGCTGGAAGTCATCGACGAGGACGGAAAGCTGGAGCGCAAGGCGGATATGTTCACCAAACGAACCATCAAACCCCATCAGGCGGTGGCTGTGGTGGATACGGCAAGTGAAGCACTGGCGGTGTCTATCTCGGAAAAAGCCTGCGTGGATATGAGCTATATGAGCCGGCTTACCGGAAAAACAAAAGAAGAACTGGCCGGAGAACTGCAAGGTGTGATCTTCTGTGTACCGGGACAGTTGGAGAAAGACGGCACACCCCATTATGTGACTGCTGATGAATACCTTTCCGGCAATGTACGCCGCAAACTGCGTCAGGCGCAGCGGGCGGCACAGCAGGACCCGGTTTATGCAGTCAATGTGGAAGCTCTTACCGCCGCCCAGCCCAAAGACCTGGATGCGTCGGAGATCGAGGTGCGTCTGGGCGCTACCTGGATCGACAAGGAATATATCCAGCAGTTTATGTATGAGACCTTTAATACCCCGTTTTATCTCCAGCGCAGTATCGAGGTCAACTATTCGTCCTTTACCGCTGAATGGCAGATCAAGGGGAAATCTTCCGTATCCTACAACGATGTGGCAGCCTACACCACCTACGGAACCAGCCGTGCCAATGCCTACAAGATTTTGGAGGACAGCCTGAACCTGCGGGATGTCCGTATCTATGACACCATAGAGGACGCAGACGGAAAAGAGCGCCGCGTGCTGAACGCCAAGGAGACCACCCTGGCTGCTCAAAAACAGCAGGCGATCCGGGAAGCCTTTAGGGACTGGATCTGGAGAGACCCGGAGCGCCGCCAGACTTTGGTGCGCCAGTACAACGAAGAAATGAACTCTACCCGTCCCCGCGAGTATGATGGCAGCCATATCACTTTTGGCGGCATGAACCCGGCCATTACTCTGCGGGAACACCAGAAAAGCGCTATCGCCCATGTGCTGTATGGCGGAAATACCCTGCTGGCACATGAAGTAGGCGCGGGCAAAACATTTGAGATGGTGGCCGCTGCGATGGAAGCAAAACGCCTGGGCTTGTGTCAGAAATCTCTTTTTGTGGTTCCAAACCACCTGACCGAGCAGTGGGCGTCGGAGTTTCTGCGTCTCTATCCTTCTGCCAACATCTTAGTCACCACCAAAAAGGACTTTGAAACCCATAACCGAAAAAAGTTCTGCGCCCGTATCGCTACCGGGGACTACGACGCCATCATCATGGGACACAGCCAGTTTGAGCGTATCCCCATCAGCCGGGAGCGTCAGGAAAGGCTTCTCTATGAGCAGATCGACGAGATCACCGAGGGTATCGCAGAGGTGCAGGCCAGCGGCGGTGAGCGTTTTACCGTCAAGCAGCTGGAGCGTACCAGAAAGTCTCTGGAAGCCAGACTGGAAAAGCTGCAAGCAGAGGGGCGAAAAGACGATGTGGTAACCTTCGAGCAGCTGGGTGTAGACCGATTGTTCGTGGACGAGGCCCACAACTATAAAAACCTGTTTCTATACACAAAAATGCGGAATGTGGCTGGTCTTTCCACATCGGACGCGCAGAAATCCTCCGATATGTTTGCCAAGTGCCGCTATATGGATGAGATCACCGGAAACCGTGGCGTGATTTTTGCCACCGGCACCCCGGTCAGCAACTCCATGACCGAGCTTTACACCATGCAGCGTTACCTTCAGTATGAACGCCTGCAAGAACTGAACATGACCCACTTCGACTGCTGGGCTTCCCGATTTGGGGAGACCGTCACAGCATTGGAGCTGGCACCGGAGGGAACCGGCTACCGGGCAAGAACGAGATTCAGCAAATTCTTTAATCTGCCGGAGCTGATGAACCTGTTCAAAGAAGTGGCTGACATTAAGACTGCCGACCAGCTGAATCTGCCTACCCCGGAGGTGGAATACCACAACATCGTGGCGCAGCCTACCGAACATCAGCAGGAAATGGTCAAGGCCCTTTCGGAGCGCGCATCGCTGGTACACAGCGGAACCGTTGACCCGTCCCAGGACAATATGCTCAAGATTACCTCGGATGGCCGCAAGCTGGGGCTGGACCAGAGGATCGTCAACCAGATGCTGCCGGACGAACCCGGCACAAAGGTCAATCAGTGCGTGGACAACATCATGCAGATCTGGCGGGATGGCGAAGCTGACAAGCTGACCCAGCTGGTATTCTGCGACATTTCTACCCCGCAGGCAAAAGCTCCTGCAAGCAAGGCGGCGAAAACGCTGGATAATCCACTGCTTCACGCACTGGAAGGCGCTGTACCCCTGCCGGAGCAGGAACCGGCCTTTACGGTATATGACGATATTCGTCAGAAACTCATTGCTCAGGGGATGCCTGCCGACCAGATCGCTTTTATCCATGAAGCTAACACTGAAGTGCGGAAAAAGGAGCTGTTCTCTAAAGTCCGTACCGGTCAGGTGCGTGTGCTTATGGGCAGCACCGCCAAGATGGGCGCAGGCACCAATGTGCAGGACCGTCTGGTGGCACTTCATGATCTGGACTGTCCGTGGAGACCGGGAGACCTTGCCCAGAGAAAGGGGCGTATCGAGCGCCAGGGCAATAGCAACCCTTTGGTTCATGTGTACCGTTATGTCACCGAGGGGACTTTTGATGCCTATTTGTGGCAGACGGTGGAGAATAAGCAGAAATTCATCAGCCAGATCATGACTTCTAAATCGCCGGTGCGCTCCTGCGATGATGTGGATGAAACCGCCCTCAGTTTTGCTGAGATCAAGGCTCTGTGTGCCGGAGACCCCCGTATCAAAGAGCGTATGGATTTGGATGTGGAGGTATCCCGCCTGAAGCTGATGAAAGCCGACCACCAGAGTAAGCAGTACCGCTTGGAGGATCAGTTGCTCAAATATTTCCCGGAGGAGATTGAAAAGCACAAGGGCTTTATCAAGGGCTTTGAATCTGACCTGGAGGTTTTGGCAGCGCACCCGCACCCGGAGGACGGCTTTGCCGGTATGGAGATTCGTGGAGATCTGCTGACTGATAAGGAGAACGCCGGTGCTGCCCTTTTGGATGCCTGCAAGGAGGTCAAAACCTCCGATCCGGTGCAGATCGGCAGCTACCGGGGCTATGCCATGTCCGTGGAATTTTCCGCCTGGAAACAGGAATATACGCTCCTGCTGAAAGGCCAGATGACCCACCGGGCAACCCTTGGTACAGACCCTCGCGGAAATCTTACCCGTATCGACAATGCCCTCGCCCAGATGCCGCAGCGTCTGGAGGCGGCAAAGGCCCAGCTGGATAACCTCTATCAGCAGCAGGCTGCCGCAAAGGAGGAAGTCGGAAAGCCATTCCTTTATGAAGAAGAACTGAGAAGCAAAAACGCCCGTCTGGTGGAGCTGGATACCCTGCTCAACATCGACGGAAAGGGACAGGCACACGCCGAGGCTGTTGTTGCCAAAAGCACACGTACTTCGGTGCTGGACAGCCTGAAGCGCCCGGTGACGCCCCGCAGTACAGACAAGAAACCAAAACAGCATGAGGAGGTGCGATAACATGAATACCAACGATCTGAATACAGCCCTTTATGAAAAGATGACTGCTGAACAGGACAAGTTCCGGGACTGGCTGAAAAGCCAGCCCCCGGAAGAAGTCTTAAACCATGCCTATGAGTACACCATCCGCGAGGACATCGTGATGGCAATGGAGGAACTGGAGCTGACCGACACCCAGGCCCAGGCGCTTTTGGAATCTCCCTCGCCGCTGGCGGATGTGTACCGTTATTTTGAAAAGCTGGAGACCGGCTATATGGATATGATCCGGGACAGCATTGAGAACCGTGCCGACGATGTGTGCAGAGCTAAAGAGGAACTGCGAACAACACCGGTCTATCCCCATTCTGCTGCCTATGCATCCGAGCATGGGGAAATGGCACAGTACAACCTCTCATATCAGGCGAACAGCGCCTGCAAAGAAGCTATTGAGCAGACCATCAGCGCCCACTATGCAGAGAATCGGCTGGATACGGAGGCGGCGGTCAAAGATGTGCTGGAAAAGTTCGGGACGGGACGGGTACAGTTTATTCTTGCCAACACCATCCAGCGCAAGAACTATGACGGGCGTATCTCTCAGGACAATAAAGCATGGGCAAAAACCATTCCTATGCTGGAGGACAGCGGCGCTTCCCACCACTGTGCCTATCTGGTGGTAGATCGAGTCAATCCCGGTTTGACTGACCTGTTCACCAGACAGTTCCGAAAAGTCGCTCAAGAACAGCAGAAAAGTTCTGTCCTGCAAAAGCTCAAACAGGAGCTGCCCGCCCATAAGTCTGCCGCCCCGAAAAAACGGGAGCCGGAGCGATAACCATGGCAAAGCGCAAGCGAGATGTGCCGGTTTTGTTTTGGGTGTCCGCAGAAGAACTGGAACTGATCCATCAAAAGATGCAGCAATACGGGACAGAGAATTTGAGCGCTTATCTGCGGAAAATGGCGCTGGATGGTTATGTGGTCAAGCTGGAACTGCCGGAGCTGAAGGAGTTGGTCTCCCTGATGCGCCGAAGCAGCAACAACTTGAATCAGCTGACCCGTAAAGTGCATGAGACCGGGCGGGTTTATGATGCTGACTTGGATGATATAGCCCAGCGGCAGGAACAACTGTGGGAGGGTGTAAAGGAAATCCTTACCCAACTCTCCGAACTTTCATAACAGGGATAGATACTCCATTTGCGGAGGGAGGAACGGCGTTTCTTCGCCGCACCTTCCTCCGCTTTTTCTTTTTGTCTGTATCCTTGTCTTTTGCCTGTCCGTACCGGATAATATGAGTAGAATAAGAAGCGTAGCAAAGGAGTGAAAACAGATGCTGACCTTTGAAAAGGTGCTGGAGGTTTTTGCGGATTACCTGACCGCAGACGAGACCATAGAAGTTTATATCAGCCGCCACGGATGTGTAAGAGTTGAATTTGACCAGGATTTTCACTATTGCTCTGGCGAGGTGTGCCATACTCCCAAGGAACTGTTCGACCTCTTAGCCGATGATTACAGGACTTATCTGGAGATTGAACTGACCAAAGGAAAACGGGAAGTGACGGAAGATGATGAGAGAGAAGCGGATGCCCTGTGCAAACGGCATCTGGAGCGTTGGAAGGAGGAACTGGAATGAAGATTTTGAAATGCTTGCTGATGATTGTAACTGCACCGGTCGTTTTGGTGTTGACGCTTTTTGTCTGGCTCTGCATGGGGCTGATCTACATATCTGGTCTGGTGCTAGGTCTGCTCAGCACGGTAATTGCTCTACTTGGCGTGGCTGTGCTTATTACCTATTCCCCACAGAATGGTGCAATTTTGCTGATTATGGCATTTTTGATTAGCCCGATGGGGCTGCCGCTGGCTGCGATCTGGCTGCTGGGAAAGGTGCAGAGTTTGAAATTTGCGATCCAGGATTGGGTGTATGGGTAAATGATGTGAATATAATTTGGAATGAAAAAGAAGCAGGACAATGGGAGATGAGACCCAATGCCCTGCTTCTCTGTTTATTCGGAACGAACTGTAATATATTTTTGATTGCGACTTTTAGGTTTATCGGGAATAGTCATTTCTAATTGCCCGGATTCTAAAAGCGGATTGATATGCTTCAAAGTGAAGTTTCTTAAATCTTTGAAGCCGCAAAATACTGCAAGCTCTTTCTTGGATTTTGGTGTTGTGCAAAAAGCCAAAATCTGTTTGGATACCGTTGATAGTTCAATAACTTGGTGGGTAACTTGGTGGATAACTTGGTGGGCGTCACCCTCTAAGTTGTAGTTTACATTTTTCAAGATGACTCTGAAATCTGTTGCTGTTGAGGTAAATTCAGGCTTATATGCCGCTGTATATCCAGGTAGCTTTTCGGTTTCACTGACGATTTTGCGTAGGCCACTTCCACGGCGTTCCATGTACTTCATGCGGTGGAACAGGTCAGCAATCACAGGGTTTCGTCGCATCGAACGAATACTGTAAATATCGTATTCCTGAATTGAGCCGCCGCCAAACATACCGCCCGGAGATGTGATTTCCACCCGATCATCAAACATATCAATATGGATTTCGCTGCCAAGCACAATATAATCACGATGGATAAGCGCATTGACAAGAGCCTCTGTCACAGCTCGTTCCGCATAATCCGGCTTGTCTACCCGATACTGTGCCTCTTTGACAAAACGGACTTTGGAATTATTGCGAATAAATTCACTGCCGCTTTTCAGTAGATAAATCAGATTCCCTTCGTATTCTTTATCGTCCAATGCATCATCAAAGATAGAGCCTTTTTCCAAGCCATTCCACCGGGTACAGAACATACGGGAGTTATAAACTGTGTGCTGATCAGTCATGAGCTTTCCGGCATTGGTCAAGACCCCATTTTTGTCAGCCAAACCGAAGGAGACATAATCGGATGGCTCAAAGCGGAGACCGGTCCGTTCCAGATAGGTTGCTTCCAGAAGTGTAAAGCTGTAATCCTTTTTTACCGCATCTGTTGTTAGGGTATCAAAGGACTGATTGGTTCCCTTTAAGATCAGTTCATTCACAATGTAATCCGGGGCAATTACGCTTTCATTTCCAACACGGATATATGCTTCCATTACGCCGTCTGCCTTGTAATAATATGGGGTGCTACGGCCGGGAGAAACCTCCAGAGCTAATAGATTTTTACCATCTTCCTGTAATGGTTTTAAGATAAACTGAGGTAATGGTGTGATTCGTTCTTTAATTAAGCGGCTGATCGCCTCAGCATCCTTTTGAACATCGGACAAGCCGATAGGTTTCCGGTCATCAGAGATTCCGAAAAACAGAGTGCCGCCGATTCCATTGGAAAAGGCACTGACACTTTTTAACCAGCTTTTTGGCTTTTTTATTTCGAGAGCAACTTTGAAATCACATTCTGTTGCTTCAGCAATGAGCTGTTCTATCATAGAAATCCCTCCTTTGAGGTTGTAGAAAGTTCTTTTTTATTATACCCAGCGGAGAAAGTTATTGCAACGATAGAAGCAAAGAGTTCAGCGAAAACAAAAATATTTATGAGAGGAGGGCCTTCTATTATGGCAACTACAAGAATCATGCCGCTTCATGTCGGCAAAGGCCGCACAGAGAGTCGGGCGATCAGTGACATCATCGACTATGTGGCCAATCCCAAAAAAACAGATAACGGCAGGCTCATTACCGGCTATGCGTGTGACAGCAGGACTGCGGATGCAGAGTTCCTTCTGACAAAGCGGCAGTACATTGCCGCTACCGGACGAGTGCGCGGTGCGGATGATGTGATTGCCTATCATGTGCGCCAGTCCTTCCGCCCCGGTGAGATCACACCGGAAGAAGCCAACCGGCTGGGTGTGGAATTTGCCAAGCGATTCACCAAGGGCAATCATGCCTTTGTGGTCTGTACTCACATAGACAAGTCGCACATTCATAATCACATTATCTGGTCATCGGTCAGCTTAGAATATGACCGGAAATTCCGAAACTTTTGGGGCAGCACCAAGGCAGTCCGACAGTTAAGTGACACCATCTGCGTCGAAAACGGACTGTCCATTGTGGAGAATCCGAAACCTCACGGAAAGAGCTATAACAAGTGGCTGGGCGATCAGGCAAAGCCCTCTCACCGAGAGCTGCTGCGTGTGACGATTGACAACGCATTATCACAAAGTCCTGCTAATTTTGAGGAGCTGCTGAAGCTGCTGCAAGAGTCCGGCTGTGAAGTATCAAAGCGCGGAAAATCGTATCGCCTGAAGCTCCCCGGCTGGGAAAAAGCCGCCCGTATGGACAGCCTGGGCGAAGGATATGGATTGGAAGATTTGCAGGCGGTTCTCTCCGGGAAGAAAGCGCATACCCCACGAAAGAAAGTGGTCGCACAGGCAGAGCCGCCGAAGGTCAATCTGCTGGTGGACATTCAGGCAAAATTGCAGGCAGGAAAAGGTGCGGGCTATACTCGATGGGCTAAGGTTTTCAATCTGAAACAAATGGCACAGACCATGAATTACCTGTCAGAGAATAACCTGTTGGAGTATGCGATTTTAGAAGAAAAGGCTGCGGCTGCCACGGCACATCACAATGAGCTTTCGGCGCAGATCAAAGCGGCTGAAAAGCGCATGGCAGAGATTGCTGTTCTGCGTACTCACATCGTAAATTATGCCAAGACCCGTGAGGTCTATGTGGCATACCGCAAGGCCGGTTATTCCCGAAAATTCCGGGAGGAACATGAGGAAGAAATTTTGCTCCACCAGGCTGCTAAGAATGCCTTTAATGAGATGGGAGTCAAGAAGCTTCCCAAGGTCAAAGAGTTGCAGACGGAGTACGCGAAATTGCTGGAAGAAAAGAAAAAGACCTATGCCGAGTACCGGCGTTCCCGTGAGGAAATGCGGGAGCTTTTGACGGCAAAGGCCAATGTAGATCGAGTGCTGAAAATGGAGGTAGAACAGGATGTTGAAAAAGAAAAAGACCACGGCCAGCGGTAAGCTGGTCCTGGTCAAAAGCGTTCGCAGAACGCGCAGCCACAGAATGAAATTCTGTGTTCAAAGGGGCTTGGGGG
>OWIT01001073.1_pt1 | contig 12202 bp, 9 predicted proteins | sample 1732681 | NCBI WGS metagenome assembly OWIT01 (sample SAMN05065741, study PRJEB22554) | human gut metagenome | biome: ENVO:2100002; feature: ENVO:00000062; material: ENVO:00002003 | host: Homo sapiens | place: USA | reverse complement strand
ATTTACCTCCCGTACTTGATGTGGAAGTGACCGGGCGGAAGGAAAAAAAGGAATTGCAGCAAGGCATTAAACGCTGGCTAGACCGGGTGGAATCTCATTATGGAGTGAAACCTATTCTTTATACTTCTTATAAATTTAAAACCCGTTATCTGGACGATTCCATCTTCAATACATACCCTTACTGGATTGCCCATTATTATGTTGACTCTGTAAAGTATCAGGGGAAATGGGACTTTTGGCAACATACTGATGTAGGAAGTGTTCCCGGTATCAAAGAAGACGTAGACCTGAACGTGTTCAATGGCTCGTTAGAGGAACTTAAAAAGCTGACAATTAAGTAACAGGTATTTCTTTTCCCAACAACTTATCTCTTCTCTCATTTGTTATAATCGTATTATTACTAAAAAAGATACGATTATGAATTTTGATATAGCTATTATTGGTGGTGGTCCTGCCGGGTACACAGCTGCCGAACGGGCAGGGGCCAACGGATTAAAAGCCGTTCTTTTTGAGAAAAAGGCAATGGGTGGAGTGTGTCTCAATGAGGGGTGTATTCCTACTAAAACTTTGTTATATTCTGCTAAAATACTGGATAGCATCAAAAGTGCTTCCAAATATGGCGTTTCTGCCGAATCTCCTTCGTTCGATTTATCCAAGATTATGAGCCGCAAAGACAAAACAGTGAAAATGTTGACGGGTGGCGTGAAGATGACTGTGAATTCTTACGGAGTGACGATCGTGGAGAAAGAAGCTTTTATAGAAGGAGAGAACGAGGGGATGATCCGCATCACCTGTGATGGAGAAACCTATTCCGTGAAATACTTGCTGGTATGTACCGGTTCCGATACAGTGATTCCTCCCATACCGGGATTGTCGGGAGTCAGTTATTGGACTTCCAAGGAGGCGTTGGAGATAAAAGAACTTCCCAAAACGCTGGTTATTATTGGCGGTGGAGTGATCGGGATGGAATTTGCTTCTTTCTTTAACAGCATGGGAGTAAAGGTGCATGTGGTAGAAATGATGCCGGAGATTTTGGGAGCGATGGATAAGGAAACGAGCGGTATGCTTCGCGCCGAATATGCCAAACGGGGAGTCACTTTCTATTTGAATACGAAAGTAGTGGAAGTGAACGCTCATGGAGTCGTGATAGAAAAAGAAGGAAAAGTTTCCACTATTGAAGCGGAGAAAATCTTGCTTAGTGTAGGCCGTAAGGCAAATTTATCCAGAGTGGGGCTGGACAAGCTGAATATAGAATTGCATCGGAACGGGGTCAAAGTAGATGAACATCTGTTGACTTCGCATCCCCGTGTATATGCTTGTGGGGATATTACAGGTTATTCTTTATTGGCACATACCGCTATTCGTGAGGCGGAAGTCGCTATCAATCATATCTTGGGAGTGGAAGACCGGATGAATTACGATTGTGTTCCGGGAGTTGTTTATACCAATCCCGAAGTGGCGGGCGTGGGAAAGACAGAAGAAGAACTGATAAAATCAGGACTTTCTTATCGTGTGTCCAAATTGCCGATGGCTTATTCCGGCCGGTTTGTAGCCGAGAATGAACAGGGAAACGGCCTTTGTAAGTTGATTCAGGATGAAGAAGGGAAGATCATCGGTTGCCACATATTGGGAAATCCGGCGTCAGAACTTATTGTGATCGCAGGTATTGCTATTCAGAGAGGCTATACGGTGGAAGAATTTCAGAAGACTGTATTTCCGCATCCTACGGTCGGAGAGATTTATCACGAGATTATGTTTTAACTCTTATTCTGTCTGACCTATGATTCGATGTATCTATACTCCGTTTACTGATATTTACTTTCACTTGGCTGCAGAAGAATATCTGTTGAAGCAGGGAAATGAAGACATTTTCATGCTTTGGCAGGACACTCCTTCTGTGGTAATAGGAAAGCATCAGCGGTTACGGTCGGAAGTCGATCAGGAATGGGCGGAACGGGAGCAGGTACATATTGCCCGTCGTTTTTCCGGTGGGGGAGCAGTGTACCATGATTTGGGCAATGTCAATCTGACTTTTATAGAAACGACTCCCCGCTTGCCGGAGTTTGTCACGTATTTGCAGCGGACGTTGGATTTCCTGAACTCTATGGGACTGATGGCAACAGGAGGCGAACGATTGGGGATTTATCTGAATGGATTGAAAATATCAGGAAGTGCGCAATGCCTGTACAAGGATCGGGTATTGTATCATTGCACGCTATTGTATGATACGGACCTTACAGCGTTGCATCAAGCATTGAATCCGGAACCGATGGTCGATGATGAAATGTTGTCGTCTGTATATGCTGTTCCTTCTGTTCGGAGTGAGGTGACCAATATCCGCAGGCATTTGTCGGCGGGGACTGTCACTGATTTCAAAGAAAAGGCTTTTCAGTATTTCAGTAAGTCGCAATCTGTCAGTGCTTTCACTAAGGAGGAGATAGAAGCTGTCAATCAGCTCCGGGAAGAGAAATATATTCAGAAAGAGTGGATATATAGCCGTTGATGCTTGGTTGTACCGATTGGCGTCCGGTTAAAATTTACTTAACTTAAAACTTTCTATTTCAGCCCATTGTTGTAATATATCTAAGGTTGAATAATAAATTTACTGTCTATGTCAAAATTCGAAATAAAAATGCCTAAGTTGGGCGAGAGTATAACCGAAGGGACCATTGTCTCTTGGTCTGTAAAGGTGGGTGACATGATTCAGGAAGACGATGTGCTTTTTGAAGTGAATACTGCTAAAGTAAGTGCAGAAATCCCTTCTCCCGTAGCGGGAAAAGTGGTGGAGATTTTATATAAGGAAGGTGACACCGTTGCTGTAGGAACAGTTGTTGCTATTATTGATTTGGATGGCGAAGAAGCATCCGGCACGGAGTCGGCAAGCGAAGGTACTGCAAATGAAGGAGCCGATGCTGGCCAGGTTGCTGCTGATGTTTCCGGAACATCACAATCAGCAGCAGACATTGCTAAGAGTCAATCAGTGAATACTGCATCAACCCCCGTTGATACATCCAAACCCGTTGCTGTTGAGGAAGAACGTTGGTATTCTCCTGTTGTGATTCAGTTGGCGCGGGAGGCTAAGATTCCGAAAGAAGAGTTGGATACTATACAAGGTACGGGTTATGAAGGGCGATTGAGTAAGAAAGATATAAAAGACTATATTGAAAAGAAGAAAAGAGGCGATATGGCTGAACCGAAGCCGACCTCTGCTGTTGCTGCTCCGGCTGCAAACAAACCGTCGGTGGTTGTTGCTCCCGAACCGATAACTCCGAAAACGTCTCCGGCTGCATCTGCCCCTGCTGCACAGTCGGCTGCTACTTCATCCAAATCGTCTGCTCCTGTTGCCATGCCTGGAGTTGAAGTGAAAGAGATGGATCGTGTTCGCCGGATTATTGCCGACCACATGGTTATGTCTAAGAAAGTATCTCCTCATGTAACCAATGTGGTAGAAGTAGACGTCACCAAACTGGTGCGTTGGCGTGAAAAGAACAAAGATGCTTTCTTCCGTCGCGAAGGAGTGAAGTTGACTTATATGCCTGTGATAACCGAGGCCGTAGCGAAAGCATTGGCAGCCTATCCTCAAGTGAATGTGTCGGTAGACGGATATAATATCCTCTTTAAGAAACATATCAATGTAGGTATTGCTGTCTCTCTGAATGATGGAAATCTGATTGTGCCTGTAGTGCATGACGCCGATCGTTTGAATCTGAACGGTCTGGCAGTAGCCATTGACTCTTTAGCCCTGAAAGCAAGGGATAATAAATTAATGCCGGAAGATATTGATGGCGGTACATTTACCATTACCAATTTCGGAACGTTCAAGAGCCTGTTCGGTACACCGATTATTAATCAGCCGCAGGTTGCTATTTTAGGAGTAGGGTATATCGAGAAGAAACCTGCTGTGATAGAAACACCGGAAGGCGATACGATTGCCATCCGCCATAAAATGTATCTGTCTTTGTCTTACGACCATCGGGTAGTAGACGGAATGTTGGGAGGTAACTTCCTCCACTTTATAGCCGACTACCTCGAAAACTGGCAAGGCTGATAACTGATTGTTTCACTCATTAAGAACTTCATTCACTATGAAAAAGAAATATGATATAAAAACGACAGATGTAGAAACCCTGAAAAAGTGGTATCATCTGATGACATTGGGGCGTGCTTTGGATGAAAAAGCACCGTCATACCTGCTGCAATCTTTGGGTTGGTCTTATCATGCTCCTTACGCGGGGCATGATGGTATTCAGCTTGCCATCGGTCAGGTATTCACTTTGGGCGAAGACTTCCTGTTTCCTTACTACCGCGATATGCTGACTGTACTTTCTGCCGGAATGACTCCGGAAGAAATCATCTTGAATGGTATCTCGAAAGCGACAGACCCAGGCAGCGGCGGACGTCACATGTCGAACCATTTCGCCAAACCGGAATGGCACATCGAAAATATCTCTTCCGCTACGGGAACGCATGACCTTCATGCTGCAGGTGTGGCGCGGGCAATGGTATATTATGGACATAAAGGAGTCGCCATCACTTCTCACGGAGAATCTGCCACTTCCGAAGGCTTTGTATATGAGGCTATCAATGGCGCCAGCCTTGAACGTCTTCCTATCATTTTTGTGATTCAGGACAACGGATATGGTATCTCTGTCCCTAAATCGGAACAGACAGCCAACCGCAAAGTTGCGGAAAACTTCTCCGGTTTCAAGAACCTGAAAATCATCTATTGCAATGGAAAAGATGTATTCGATTCGATGAATGCCATGACCGAAGCTCACGAATATGCAAGGGAAACCCGTAATCCGGTGATTGTGCAGGCCAACTGTGTTCGTATCGGTTCCCATTCCAACTCGGATAAACATACCCTGTACCGGGATGAGAACGAACTGGAATACGTAAAAGATGCCGATCCGTTAATGAAATTCCGCCGGATGTTGTTGCGTTACAAACGCCTGACGGAGGAAGAGTTGCAACAGATCGAAGCTGACGCAAAGAAAGAACTGTCGGTTGCCAACCGAAAAGCGTTGGCTGCTCCCGATCCTGATCCTAAGAGTATCTACGATTTTGTGATGCCCGAACCTTATCAACCCCAGAAGTACAAAGAAGGTACTCATGAAGCAGAGGGCGAAAAGACCTTTCTGGTAAATGCTATTAACGAGACATTGAAAGCCGAATTCCGCTACAATCCCGATACGTTTATCTGGGGACAGGACGTAGCAAACAGAGAGAAAGGCGGTGTGTTTAATGTCACCAAAGGGATGCAGCAGGAATTCGGCGAAGCCCGTGTGTTCAGTGCGCCGATTGCCGAAGATTATATTGTAGGCACCGCCAACGGAATGAGCCGCTTTGATCCTAAAATCCATGTCGTGATAGAGGGAGCGGAGTTTGCTGATTACTTCTGGCCTGCCGTAGAACAATATGTAGAATGTACGCATGAGTATTGGCGCAGCAATGGTAAGTTTGCCCCGAATATAACGCTGCGGTTGGCTTCCGGAGGTTATATCGGTGGAGGGCTGTATCACTCTCAAAATATAGAAGGAGCTTTGACTACATTGCCGGGAGCACGAATTGTCTGCCCTTCTTTTGCCGATGATGCAGCCGGATTGTTACGTACTAGTATGCGCTCTAAGGGATTTACTTTGTTTCTTGAACCGAAAGCATTGTATAATTCGGTAGAAGCCGCCACTGTGGTGCCGGAAGACTTTGAAGTACCTTTCGGAAAAGCACGTATCCGCCGTGAGGGTACGGATTTGAGTATTATCACCTATGGAAATACGACCCATTTCTGTCTGCATGCTGCCGAACGATTGGAGAAAGAGGATGGTTGGAAAGTAGAAGTGATCGATATTCGTTCTCTGATTCCGCTGGATAAAGAGGCAATATTTGAATCGGTCAAGAAGACCAGCAAAGCATTGGTTGTACATGAAGATAAAGTATTCTCCGGTTTCGGTGCGGAGCTTGCAGCAATGATTGGTGAGGAAATGTTCCGTTATCTTGACGGACCGGTGCAGCGTGTCGGTTCTACGTTTACTCCCGTCGGTTTCAATCCGATATTGGAAAAAGAAATTTTGCCGGACGAAGCTAAGATATACGAAGCTGCACGGAAATTATTGGAATATTAAAAGAGAAGAATTATGAAAAAGATAGGTTTGTTTTATGCTACCAAAGCCGAAAGAACGAGTTGGGTGGCAGAGAAAATACAGAAAGAGTTTGGTGAAGACAAGATAGAAGTAGTGCCTATCGAGCAGGCCTGGCAGAATGATTTTGCAGCTTATGACTGCTTCATTGTGGGTGCTTCCACTTGGTTTGACGGGGAACTTCCTACTTATTGGGACGAACTGTTGCCGGAACTCCGGACAATGAAATTGAAAGGTAAGAAGGTTGCTATCTTCGGTTTGGGAGATCAGATACGTTATCCGGAAAATTTTGCAGATGGAATCGGTCTGCTGGCAGAAGTTTTTGAAGGGGATGGGGCTACTTTGGTCGGTTTTACTTCTTCCGAAGGTTACACTTTCGAACGTTCCAAGGCTTTACGTGGCGAGCAGTGGTGCGGGTTGGTTGTCGATTTGGATAATCAGTCCGAACAGGCGGAAAAGAAAATCAAAGCATGGTGCCAACAGGTCAAAAAAGAGTTCGCGTAACGACTTTATTTCTCTTTATAAGATAGTGACGCTATCCAATGCAAATAGTGACGGTATATGCTATGGATAGCGTCACTATCCCAAGCATATACCGTCACTATTTTTTTTCTGCATTAATCTGGAGCCTTACGCTTGTTTATAGCGTATATCGACTGCGATTTTTGCTTGCTTCCTTATATCTCTTAATGATAAGGGAGCTTTCTCTTTTAAAGATATTTGTTGGCTCTTATCCTTTATAAATAAATTTCACTTCTGCCCAACGATTCTTCTCTTTATAATGAACGAAAGTCAGTCCGTTCTTCTCCGCTTCTTCGCGGATGGCGGCAATGTCGTCTACATAAAATCCACTCATATAGAGTTCGGAATTCGTATGCATACAGGCAACATATTGCTTCATATCATTTAGTAATATATTCCGGTTGATGTTGGCGATGATAACGTCAAAAGGTCCTTTTCCTGCAAGCGACGAGGCATCTCCTTCTGATACGGCAATATCGTCTACGTGGTTCAATTCGATGTTTTCGATGGAGTTTCGTACGCACCATTCATCAATGTCGATGGCCGTACAGGGACGTGCGCCCCGCATACGTGCGAGGATGGCAAGAATCGAAGTTCCGCAGCCCATATCGAGCAGGGATTTATCTTTCAGTTCGCTGTCCAATAATTCTTCAATGATGAGGCTGGTAGTCTCGTGGTGTCCTGTTCCGAAGGCCATTTGAGGATTGATGACGATGTCATATTCCGCTTTGGGGACATCTTGGTGGAAAGTGCTGTGGATCACACATCGGTTTCCGATAATGATGGGTTGGAAGAAATTCTTTTCCCATTCCTCGTTCCAGTCCTTGTCTTCCGCTTCGGTATATGTATAAGTAATATCCGTATCGGGTAGGGGGAACTCGTTGATGGCAATCTTGATGGCGTTTTCATCACACAATGTCTGTTGGATATATGCGGTCAGTCCGCCTTCACACTCAACAAAACTCTCAAATCCGACTTCACCCAGTATGGCAGCCAGTACGTCATTGACGGTTTCGGTACAAGGCTGGGTGCGGAATGTGAACTCAAAATACTTCATAGTTGTTTTTAATGCTGGTGAATAATGTGCAAAGATACAGCAATCCGGGTATAGAAAGTCAAGTTTGCCTGAACTTTATGCCGGTGAGCGTTGTATCTTCTACAAAGATAGTTAGAAATAGGGATTTCCCTATTATCCTTTGGGGAAAATCTCCCCCGGACGAAAAATCTCTTCCTTATCTTTGTAACGTGAATAAGTTTAAGTAATTACATAAACCGAGATGATATGAAAAAGATTGTTTATTTCTTGCTATTTGTCTTGTGCCTTCCGATAGGTATCTTTGCACAAAGCGTTGATGACGACCTTTACTTCGTACCTTCCAAAGACAAACAGGAGAAGAAAGAAACTCCGGTTAAGAAGGAACCGAAGAAACAGGTGACGACTAACATCTATACTTCACCGGGTACTACAGTGGTTGTTCAGGACCGTAAGGGAAGAACACGGGATGTGGATGAATATAACCGCCGTTACGATGCACGTGATAATGAATTCGTAATGGATAATGATACCTTATATATAAAAGAAAAATCTAATCCGGATTTGGACGGAGAATGGGTGACGGGCGAATTCAATGGTACAACAGACGACTATGAATACGCTGAACGTATCATCCGTTTCCGCAATCCGCGTTTCGCTATCAGTATCAGCAGTCCGTTGTACTGGGATGTAGTTTACGGTCCGAACTCATGGGATTGGAACGTATATACCGATGGTATGTATGCTTATGCATTCCCGACGTTCAGTAACCCGCTTTGGTGGGATTGGCGTTATGGCTCTTACGGCTGGGGATGGAACTATGGCTGGGGATGGAATCGTCCTTATTACTCTTGGGGATATTACCCCGGTTATTGGGGCGGAGGCTACTGGGGTGGCTGGTATGGCGGCGGATATTGGGGACATCATCACCACTGGCATGGTGGTCCTAGCTGGGGCTGGGGCGGAGGTGGAAGCGGTCGTTGGACAGGTCCTACCTATACCAATCGTCGTTCTTCCGGACAAAGCAGTTACAGGAATCCTTCTACTATTCGTCGTTATGGTTCGAGTGCCGTTCGTTCCAGTGGCTCTTCTGTTCGGGGAGGCTCTGCAGTTCGTTCAGAAGGTAGTTCTGTTCGTTCTTCTGGTTCTACTTATAGTAGGGGAACTACTTCCAGACGTGTAGTGGGTACACGGACTTCAGGTGAACGCAGTGGCTCAAGTAGTCGTAGCAGTGCTACTTATTCTCGTCCAAGTAGTACTAGAAGTAGCGGAAGTTCTTCATCTTCCCGTTCGACTGGTTCTTCTGGTTATTCGCGTTCGTCTGGAACCACTACTAGAAGCAGTAGTGCAAGATCAACTTATAGTCGTGGAAGTTCAGAAGCACCGCGTAGTTATTCTCCAGCAAGTAATAGTAATACCCGTTCTTCTTCCTATGGTACTTCTCGTTCTTCTTCACGTAGTTATTCTCCAGCTTCGTCAGGTGGCAGTAGCTCTCGGGGTAGTTATTCGAGCGGTGGTTCTTCTTCTAGATCATCATCAGGTGGAGGTTCCTCTCGTAGTAGCAGTGCCAGAAGATAAGTATTAATTAAATGGTTTTGACAGGAATGAAAAAGATAAGTGTTTTAACTGCTCTGGGGATGCTAATGATAGCGCCTTGGGGAATGGCACAAACGATATATGACGGTGCCAAACTAACAGGAAAAGATTTGAATGGCACAGCTCGATTTGTGGGTATGGGTGGAGCTATGGGAGCTCTTGGAGGAGACATATCTACGATGGGGACTAATCCGGCAGGTATTGGCCTTTATCGCAGTAATGATGTAATGACTTCATTTGGGCTTTCTCTTTATGGGAATGAAAGCCAGTATTTGGGGAAAAAGTTTAATTCCGATTTAACTAAAGGAGATTTTAATAACATCGGATTTGTATTTTCTTCGAAGATTGGTAATGAAACTCCGCTGCGTTTTGTGAATTTCGGTTTTAACTATCATAAAGCGAAATCATTTAATAACAACATGCGCATGGAAGGTAATTTGGGGCTTTACTCCCAAACCTATCTAATGGCATCTCAAGCAGCTGGCATTGAAAAATGGGGAGATTCGCCTTATACGGATAATGGTATTGGGTGGCTTTCTATTCTTGGAGCTGATGCTGGGCTGATTAGAGATATTACAATACATGACAAAACAGGAGGGGTAAACAATATTCCTTATACCTATAAGGATGAACAAGGGAAGGAGGTACAGTATAAGGATATAAATGGTAATCCTCTTTATATCTCTCCTGGACATTTTGAAGGAATGTTGGATAATGGATATGCAAATTTTCATTCAGAAGAACGCGGAGGAATTGATCAATATGATTTTAATGTATCATTTAATTTCAATGATCGGGTATATTTGGGATTGACGCTAGGTGCCTACTCCGTGGATTATAATAAATATACTTTTTATGGTGAGGATTATGGAAACGATGAAAAATACAATTTGCAGAGTTGGAATAGAATAAAGGGGTCTGGCTTTGATGTGAAGTTTGGAGCTATTATTCGTCCTTTTGAATATTCGCCTTTTCGGGTTGGATTAGCTATACATACGCCAATATTCTATAGTTTGGATTATAAAACGAGTGCACAAGTTATATCGGATGTGATGGATGTTGTAACTGGAGAAATAAAGGGATATGACGTGAAATCATGGGATAATCTTCCGGGAAAAGGGGATATGATCCTTCCTTTCGATTTTCAGACTCCTTGGACTTATAATGTAAGTTTGGGATATACGGTAGGCAAGAGCTTGGCTTTAGGAGCAGAGTATGAGTATCAAGATTATTCTTCCATGAAGTTTAAAGATACTGAAGGTAATTCTTCTGCTTATGAATTTGAGAATAGTACGACGTCTATGTTGAAAGGGGTTAGTACAGTCCGTCTTGGTCTAGAGTATAAGGTGATTCCACAGTTTGCTTTTAGGGCAGGATATAATTATAGTACTGCGGCTTTCCATCAAGATGCTTTCAAAGATTTGGCTATTAACTCTATTCAGACAGATACAGACTTTGCCAATTCTAAATCAATGAGTAATTATACATTGGGTATTGGTTATCGCGGATCAATGTTTTATGCTGATTTGGCTTATAAATACTCTACATATAAAGAAAATTTCTATCCGTTTGTGAATGGATTTACAGATGAAGATGGTAATACAGTCATTGGTTCACCGGAAGCAACGAAAGTTACGAATACACGCAGTCAAGTGTTATTTACCGTAGGTATGCGTTTCTAACCTAAAAAAGACAGTTTTCAATTTCAATAATAACTTTTGTGTGTAAAAAATCCCTGGAATGCTGAGTGTCTACAGCGGTTCCGGGGATTTTTATTAGTATCACTTTTTATTCTTTAGTCTTATCTGAATAGTGGAGTTCGTTCGTCAATGATTCCGCGTCTTGCGTACATTTTTACCGCAACAGGAGTTCCGGCTTCTATGGTAATGTCCTCCTCTGCGATGATAGGTTCTTCTTTACCGTCCTCCAGGATAACCGTTCCTATTTTCTCGCCGGCTTTGATGAGCTGTGGAATCAAGTTAGTCAAGATACCTTCAGATACTTTCCGGATATCAATGTATTCCGGTTTTGCATTGGGGTCAGCTTCGATTTTACCGCTGAACAGGTCTTGCACACCTTTGTTCTTCAAGAACAGTTTAACGATTGCTCTACCTTCGTACGGCTGGTTGTTCTCGTCGAGCAGAACGACGGGCGTTGTCATTCTCTTGAATGCAAGAGCAACATTCTTAGAACCTTTGTTGGCTTGGGCTGTACCGAACAAATATTCTAAGCCACCCTTGATTTCACGATAGCGGCTGCTCAATGATCTGGTAGTAGCAGCTTCGTCGGTCAATTCAGGATAATGAGCATAGAAAGTAACCGTTTCCGAATCGGTGCCTGCTTCGTTCCAGGTTTGGCTATCCATGCCTATGGCAAACGGATGATAATCCTGCTCGGCAACGGACATGGAGATAACATCCCCGGCAGCGAAATTGCTTTTTAACGGAAGTGTCAGACTACTGCTGTTACGGGTAAGAGCATTGTTGATACTTTGGTCAATAGAAGTAGAAAAGTCGATCACTCCATTACTGGGGTCTTGCAGTTCTTCTTGCTGTTGACAACTGAACAGGCATACTGATGCCATAACAAATAAAAGGCTTTTTCTTTTCATTTGAGGGGTAATTAATAGGTTAATAATAGTGAGAGGTTTTCTAATATTCTACTCTGTCTTCTTTGGCCACCCAGGCTTTGAAGGCAGTAAGGGCTTCATTATGTAGTAGGATTTCGGAAGGCAGCTTTCTGTCTTCAGGTTTCAGTTGCAGTTCGTCATAGATAAAAGAGTCGTCGAAGCCGATGTTTTTGGCATCGGTCTTGTTGTTTCCATAGTACATCTTATCCAGGCGTGCCCAATAAATAGCACCCAGGCACATGGGGCAAGGTTCGCAGGAAGTATAGATTTCGTATCCGCTAAGAT
>OWIT01001065.1_pt1 | contig 12281 bp, 9 predicted proteins | sample 1732681 | NCBI WGS metagenome assembly OWIT01 (sample SAMN05065741, study PRJEB22554) | human gut metagenome | biome: ENVO:2100002; feature: ENVO:00000062; material: ENVO:00002003 | host: Homo sapiens | place: USA | reverse complement strand
CGAAGACGATGGACGCTGTGAAAACCGGCAATCATAAAAGCTGGCAGGATTGGGGTTGGCTATCGTTGAATATTAATCCGAAGATATTGTTTGTGAAGTGGTAAATCCAAGGGAATAGATAGAATTTAAATAAAGAGAGAGTTTTTGAAAGTTTTTGAATTTATAAAATCATCCTTACTACAGTATATCTGAAGTGAGGATGATTTTTTGTTTTAACCACTTCTTGATAGTACACTCTTATTGTTACGTCTGTTGTTACGGATATTTTTCTAAATACGTCGTTACAGATACTTTTCCAAAGTTGTTTTATCTAAAATCTCGATTCGTTTTCCTTCCATGATGACGAGTCCTTCTTTCATCATCTTATTGATTTCTTTAGATAGAGCAGGGCGTGACACATTTAAATATTCGGCGAGCTGGGATTGGGTGTGCATGATATCTACTACTAACGCATCTTTTTTCTTATGTTCGTATAGATAGACAATGAACCTTTCCCGTACGGTTTTGCGTGAAAGAGGTTTCAGACGGGATACGGTACAGATGTTACAATTACCTGCGATACAAAGAAAATTATGAAGAACTTGTGGGTCCTGACTAATTACTTTGAAGGTTGAATCTTTGGTTGCCATAAGTATCACACTGTCCTCAAGAGCAGTGAAAGTAGCCGGCAAAGTATTGTTCGAATTAAAAAGATGAGGAGTGGCGAAGGTACGTGGAGCGATAATGTATTCAATCATCACCTCATTACCTAATCCGTCAATAATATCTGTACGTAGTTTTCCTTCCAAAAGTACAAATAACTTGTTGCAGGGTGTTCCTTGTGTAACGACTATCTCTTTTTTATTAGCCGCATAGATTACAAAATCCAGCTTTTCCAATAAGGACTCTTTGATGTTTAAAGGTAAATCCCTGAATAAGGGGATTTGAAACAGCTTTTCTTTATGTGAGTCGGTCAGTTGTATTTTTTTCATTGTATCATGTTGTCTGTATCACGGGCAAAGATATAAATTATATATTAGTGAAAGAAACTTTCAGAACTATTTGTAGAATAACTATATACAAGAAAGTTGTTAAAACGAATGTAAAATATAGAATCTGTAATTATGGTATCTTTCTCTGTAATTTATCTACATGCAGGATACCTTTATTTGTCTATTTTTGCAACATGAATCATTGATAAAAAGAATTCTGAAAATAAAAAGTAATAAAAGAAAGTTATGGCTAAAAAAGTTTTAATCATTTCGTCCAGTCCACGTAAAGGTGGTAATTCGGATTTGCTTTGTGATGAATTTATGAAAGGTGCTATCGAGGCGGGCAATGAAGTAGAGAAGATTTTTCTGAAAGACAAAACGGTTCATCCTTGTACGGGATGCAGTGTTTGCAGTATGTACGGTAAACCTTGTCCGCAGAAGGATGATGCAGCGGAAATCGTGGAGAAGATGATTGCTGCCGATGTGATTGTAATGGCAACTCCTGTTTATTTCTATACCATGTCCGGGCAGATGAAGATTATGATTGACCGTTGTTGCGCACGTTATACGGAAATAACCAATAAGGAATTTTATTTCATTATTGCGGCAGCAGAAAACGATAAAGCAATGATGGAGCGTACTATCGACGGCTTCCGTGGCTTCCTCGATTGCTTGGAAGGACCACAGGAAAAAGGGACGGTCTATGGAATCGGTGCATGGAAAGTAGGAGAGATTAAAGATACTCCCTACATGCAGGAAGCATATAATATGGGAAAGATGGTGTAACTGTTTGTTTTCCATATTAAAGATATTCATAAAGAATATGATAAATGGATTTGTTCGAATATTTGAGATATAGTTTTGAACTTAACTTTTAAAACCTGACGGGAAATCTGGAAAAGACGGTTATGTTTTCCAGATTTTCCCCTTTTTACGATTACTTAATTGACTGGATTGCTTGTTCTGCCACAGAATTATTATAATTTTGTGGCAGAACTTTTTATTTTGTATAATTCGTTTGATAACTAACTAAGTGTCATGGGCTATAAAATAACGACTCTTGTGGAGAATTGTGTCTATGGACGTAAATTGCAGGCAGAACATGGTCTTTCTCTATATATCGAGACTCAAGAACATAGATTACTTTTCGATACGGGAGCATCTGACTTGTTTATCCGTAATGCCCGCTTGTTGCATATTGACTTGCAAAAAGTCGATTATTTGATATTATCTCATGGTCATAGCGATCATACGGGCGGACTACGTTATTTTTTGGAATTGAATACGCAGGCAACCGTTGTCTGTAAGCGTGAGATTTTTTCTCCTAAATTCAAGGATGAACGTGAGAACGGGATGATGCATACACAAAATCTCGATCGTTCCCGTTTCCGCTTTATTACAAAGCAGATCGAACTGCTTCCCGGAGTTTTCCTTTTTCCCTCTATTGATATTATAAATCAGGCAGATACCCATTTTGAACGTTTTTGGGTTCAGCAAGAAGATGGATGCAAAATACCGGATACTTTTCAGGATGAATTGGCGGTGGTATTGGTGGAACCGGAAGGATTTTCCGTATTAAGTGCCTGTTCTCATCGGGGAATAACCAATATTTTGCGTACGGTTCAGGCTGCCTTTCCCGAATCTCCTTGTAAGTTACTTCTGGGAGGTTTTCATATCCATAATGCGGAAAAACAAAAATATCAGGTCATTGCAGATTATTTACAGGAATATCTTCCCCGACAGATTGGCGTTTGTCATTGTACGGGAGTGGATAAATATGCCTTCTTTTACAAGGACTTTGGTGACAGCACATTTTATAATTACACGGGAAAACTAATTCAAACCGATTTATCGGAATAAATTTATAATAATTTGATATGAGGAAACTAATAACTTCTTTAGCGCTGGTACTATCAGCATTATCCAGCTATGCAATTACTCCTTTGTGGATGCGTGATGCACGTATATCACCGGATGGATCAGAAATTGTTTTTTGTTACAAGGGTGACATTTATAAAGTCCCTGCACAAGGAGGAACAGCTGTTCAACTCACCACACAAACCTCTTATGAAGCCAATCCGGTTTGGTCGCCCGATGGCAAGCAAATTGCGTTTGCCAGTGACCGGAATGGAAATTTTGACTTATTCATTATGCCTGCTGACGGAGGTGCCGCCCGGCGACTGACCTATCATTCTGCATCAGAAATACCGTCGGCTTTTACTCCGGATGGAAAGTATGTCTTTTTCTCTGCCTCTATACAGGATCCGGCAAGCAGTGCCCTGTTTCCTACAGGAGCGATGACGGAATTATATAAAGTTCCTGTTGCCGGCGGACGTACCGAGCAAGTGCTGGGCACTCCTGCCGAACTGGTCTGTTTTGATAAAACAGGGAAGAACTTTCTTTATCAGGATCGTAAAGGGTTTGAAGATGAATGGAGAAAGCATCATACTTCTTCCATTACGAGAGATATCTGGTTATATAATACCCAAACGGGAAAACATACGAACCTGACAAACCGGGGAGGAGAGGACCGTAATCCTGTGTATGCACCTGATGGTAATGCTGTCTATTTTTTAAGTGAGCGTGATGGAGGTTCCTTCAATGTGTATACTTTCCCTTTGAATACCCCACAGGAAGTGAAAGCTGTGACTACTTTCAAAACTCACCCGGTACGTTTTTTGTCTGTCAGCGATAAAGGTACCTTATGTTATACCTATGATGGTGAGTTATACACACAGAAGTCTGGTGCACGTCCGGAAAAAGTAAAAGTAGAACTTGTTCGTGATGATGAACAGCAGCTTGCTACACTTAAATTCTCGCAGGGAGCAACTTCCGCTTCTGTATCTCCGGACGGTAAACAAATTGCTTTTATTGTACGTGGTGATGTGTTTGTGACTTCAACTGATTATGCTACCACCAAGCAAATCACAAATACTCCGGCAAAAGAAGCTGCCGTTTCTTTTGCTCCGGACAACCGGACACTGGTTTATGCCAGCGAGCGAACCGGTAACTGGCAACTTTATACCGCCAAAATAAGTCGTAAGGAAGACCCGAATTTCCCTAATGCCACTCTTATTGAAGAGGAAGTATTATTACCGTCTAAAACGGTAGAACGTACTTATCCGCAATATTCACCGGACGGTAAAGAATTGGCTTTTATCGAAGACCGTAATCGTTTGATGGTACTCAATTTGAAAACAAAAAAGGTACGTCAGGTAACGGATGGTTCTACATGGTATAACACCGGAGGAGGATTCGATTACGAATGGTCGCCTGATGGTAAATGGTTCACTCTTGAATTTATAGGCAACCGTCACGATCCTTATTCGGATGTAGGCATTGTCAGCGCACAGGGAGGGGCAATTACTAATCTGACAAATAGTGGATATATCAGTGGTGCTCCGCGTTGGGTACTCGATGGGAATGCTATTCTTTTCCAAACCGAGCGCTATGGTATGCGTGCGCACGCTTCCTGGGGATCGCAGCAAGATGTGATGTTGGTGTTTCTCAATCAGGATGCTTATGATCGTTACCGTTTGAGTAAGGAAGATTTCGAATTACTCAAGGAATTTGAAAAGGAACAGAAGAAGGCAAAGGAGAAAGACGATGATAAGACGAAAGACGGAAAGAAGTCTAAGGCGGAAAAAGCAGATAAAGGAAATGCTGACAAAGACAAGATCGACGAGGATAAGGCAGACCAAAAAGAGATACTTGTCGAGCTGAACGGTATTGAAGACCGTATCGTACGTCTGACTCCCAATTCATCCGACTTGGGTAGTGCCATACTTTCAAAAGACGGGGAAGATCTTTACTATTTCTCTGCGTTCGAAGGTGGATATGACCTTTGGAAAATGAATCTCCGTGAAAAAGATACGAAACGTCTGCACAAACTCAATACCGGTTGGGCATCGTTGATGTTGGACAAAAAAGGAGATGTCTTTTTGTTGGGAAGCCGGATTATGCAAAAGATGGATGCTAAGTCGGATGCGTTGAAGTCCATCAGCTATCAGGCTGAAATGAAAATGGACTTGGCTGCCGAACGTGAAACGATGTTTGACCATGTGTACAAACAGCATCAAAAACGTTTCTACAATGTCAATCTGCACGGGGTTGACTGGGATGCTATGACTAATGCTTATCGTAAGTTCTTGCCTCATATTGATAACAATTATGACTTTGCAGAATTATTGAGTGAGTGGTTGGGCGAGCTGAATGTTTCACATACCGGAGGACGTTATTCTCCCAAAGGAAAAGGAGATGTCACTTCTAATCTCGGACTCTTGTTCGACTGGAATTATCAGGGAAAAGGAATGCAGATTGCTGAAATAATAGAAAAAGGTCCGTTCGATCATTCACGTACCAAAGTAAAGGCTGGTTGCATCATTGAAAAGATTAATGGAGAAGAGATAACTCTCGATAATGACATAACCTACTTGCTGAATAATAAAGCTGGGAAGAAAACATTGATTTCAATCTACAATCCACAAAGTAAAGAGCGTTGGGAAGAAGTGGTGATGCCGGTCACCAACGGGCAACTGAATGGATTGTTATACAAACGTTGGGTAAAACAACGTGCGGCAGATGTTGAAAAATGGTCGAAAGGACGTTTGGGATATGTTCATATTCAGTCGATGGGAGATGACAGCTTCCGTACTGTATACTCGGACATTCTGGGAAAATATAACAACTGCGAAGGCATTGTGATTGATACCCGTTTCAACGGTGGTGGCCGTCTGCATGAAGATATTGAAATACTGTTCAGTGGTCAGAAGTATTTCACACAAGTAGTGCGTGGACGTGAAGCCTGTGATATGCCGAGCCGTCGTTGGAACAAACCTTCCATTATGTTGCAATGTGAGGCCAACTACTCGAATGCACACGGAACTCCGTGGGTATATAAACATCAAAAGATTGGCAAACTTGTCGGTATGCCTGTTCCAGGTACTATGACAAGTGTGTCCTGGGAAACTTTACAAGATCCTTCACTGGTTTTTGGTATTCCTATCGTCGGTTATCGTTTGCCTGACGGCAGTTATTTGGAAAATACCCAATTGGAACCGGATGTAAAGGTTGCCAATAATCCGGAAACAGTAGTCAAAGGAGAGGATACCCAACTAAAGGTGGCTGTGGATGAACTTCTGAAAGAGATAGATAGTCAGAAGAAGTAAATACGAGTATAATTATATCTAAAATAAAGAGTCGCTTCTTTGAAAGAATCAATCAGATTCTAACAGAGAAGCGACTTTCTTTTATAGTGATTTTCTTATATTGACCTTTTTATATGACTCCTTTTATTAGGCGTTTATTTTAAATAGATATAGGGCTTACTTCCAGACCGGCAGTAATCTATGGAGGTTTTTTCTAGTCATTATCTTTTGATTCAGGAAGCTGACGATATATCCCGTTATACAAGCGGCAATGAGTGATCCTTCTCGTACTCCCTGAATACCTTGAGTCAGCAGCAGCGAGAGAATCACGGCTAATATAACCAAAGTAATATCAAAATAAACTTTGAACTTTCCAAATTCCTTGTTATAATGGCGGGATGCATATTTCACAAATGCTTCTGCGCTCATCATGGCTACTCTTGGTTTCAGTTCAAGCACTACTCCGATAGACTGCGCCATGCATCCTGTAAGTAATAAAGCAATCGACATACCATAATTAGCGGGATGCAGTTCGCTTGTCAGCATCATATTGAAATCAATGAATGCCGAAAAGATAAAAGAGAACGGTAGTTGAAGAAGAATTTCAATAATATCTTGTCGGGTTCTATTCTTTCGGATTAACCAGAACTGTCCCAGGATAAGCACCATGTTGATGATAAATGTGCAAGTACCCAACGATAAAGGACTATTCAGGCTTAACACATAATTGATGCTCGATATGGGAGTAGTTCCTAATGCCGAGCGTATAATCAACACGATACCTGCCGCTAGAAAATAGAGTCCGATAACAAACACTAAATACCTCTTAAAAATCTCTTTCATTTCCATGTCTTTTTAACCTCTTTCTATTGATTCCTTTCTCATGTATTGAAAAGGATATGCAAAGGTCTTGTTTTTTACTCTGAAATAGATTATCTAATTCCATACAGTTTTTGTCATATCCGAAACAAATCGTATTTTTACGTCATAAAATAAAGGTGTAAATGGTAAAATCTCGTATATTTGATAATACGCAACTATTGAAGGAGCATCCTGAACTTCCTCATTATAAAGAGGAGGTAGTCTGTTTCCGGAGTGAATATAAAGATAGAAGTTATCCGGCAAATGAATGTTATTTCAATCGGGAGCTTTATATGATATTCGTTCTTGAAGGCCGTTCGGAAATTCTACTGAATGGAGAGTTTATTGCGATAGAACCGAATATGTTACTTATTCACGGAGCAAATTATCTCACGGAACATCTTTATTCAAGTCGGGATATTAAATTTATCACTCTCGCCCTTTCCGAATCTATGCGGACGGACGATTCATATCTGACACAAATCACGGCAATCCTGTTGGCAACCATGAGGCGGAATAAGCAATATACGATTCAGTTGACAGAGTATGAAGCTCAAATCATCCATAAGGAGCTGGAAGTATTGATGCATTTGATGAATATTGAACATCATTTCCTTTTCCGGCGTATACAGGCAGCCTGCAATTCTCTGTTTTTGGATATAGCAGATTTTCTTTCCCGAAAGACCGTTATCAAAAAAGAGATCAGTCGTAAAGATCACGTTCTGCAAGAATTTCATGCACTCGTTACCCGTAATTTCAGGGAAGAACATTTCGTGAGCTTTTATGCGGATAAACTGGCTATTAGTGAACAGTACCTGGCACGCATTGTACGTCTTGGAACAGGTAAGACTATCAATAGCCTTATTAATGAATTGTTAGTAATGGAAGCGCGTACTTTATTGAGTTCTACCAAATTTACGGTTGGCGAGATTGCTGCTAAACTGGGGTTTAGTGATGCAGCCGGTTTTTGTAAGTTCTTTAAAAGAAATGCGGGACAGACTCCGTTGAATTATCGGAAAGGATTATTGATTTGAACGGAAAGGATTGCTGAACTGAATGGGGAATTACTGAACTGAATAGTGAATATAATGAATTTAAATAATAAGTTGACTGATTTGAATGAAAATGGAAGTAGGTTGATGCAACTGTCCTTAAAGACCGTATACATCAACCTACCTGAATATATAGTGCATGGGTTTGATTTTAACCGATCACTGCTGTGATATCTTCTACAATCTGTTCATCCGTCAGATGATTGGCACGGAGAAACTCCTGTATATCATATCGGTCAACAAATTCTTTTTTAGCTCCAAAGTTCAGAACTTTCATGTTTGTAGCACCATAATAACGGGCAATCTTTTCACCGAAACCGCCATCCAATACACCGTCTTCCAACGTAATCACTAATTCGTGATCTGCTTTCAGTTCATCCATCAGTTCGTTGTCTACACCGGTGATGTAACGCGGATTGATGAGTGTTGCGTCAATATTGGCTTTTTCTTTCAGAAGTGATGCAACCGACTGTCCCAATCCATAGAACGAACCTAAAGCAAGAATGGCTACTTTCGATCCACGATGCGTTACTTTATAGCGATTGAGAACACTATAATCAGTCTCCACCGGTTCCCCACAAGTAATTACATCTGTTGCCGGTACACGGATTGCAACAGGGTGTTCATTTTGGCGGATGCTCCATTCTAGCATAGCAAGATATTCCTCTTTGCAAGTCGGTGCCAGATAAACCATATTAGGAATATTGCTGATGAGCGGAATATCGAAGAAGCAGAGGTGAGTTACATCATTCATTCCGGACAGTGTTCCCCAGAATACCAACAAAACAGCCGGGTTATTATTGATACAGAGGTCTTGCGAAAGTTGATCGTATGAACGTTGGATAAATGTACTATACACTCCGTAAACAGGTTTTCCGCCATTGGCTGCGATGCCCGAAGCAAGAGCTACTGCGTGTTCTTCTGCAATGCCGACATCTACAAACTGTTTGCCAGCTTCCTTGCGGTGGTCCGGAGTGAATCCGAGAACGGCAGGAGTACCCGAAGTGATTGTCACCACACGAGAATCTTCTTTCATCTTTTTCAGCAGATATTGAGCAGTTACTTCGCTGTAATCTTCTTCCTCATAACTGACTTTTGCTTCTCCGGTTTCCGGATTGAATGGAGTGCGCCAGTGATAAGTCTCTTTATCTTGTTCGGCACATGCATAACCTTTACCTTTCAAAGTGTTGATGTGTACTACTATCGGATGCTGAATATCTTTCACTTTGGAGAATGCTTCAATCAACGCCTGTACATCGTTACCGTCATTTACATATATATAGTCCAGTCCCATCGCCTTGAAGAAGTTACATTCGCACTGACCGTTACTGTCACGCAATTCTTTCAGATTCCTGTATAGACCTCCATGATTTTCAGCGATAGACATTTGGTTATCATTGACGATAATAATCATGTTGGTGCCAAGCTCTGCTGCATAATCCAGTCCTTCGAAAGCTTCCCCTCCGCTTAAGGAGCCGTCGCCTATGACAGCTATGATATTTTCATTGCCGCCTGTGAGGTCGCGTCCTTTTGCCAATCCGGTGGCCAGACTGACAGAAGTAGAAGTATGACCGATTACAAAGAAGTCGTGTTCGCTTTCTTGTGGTTCGGTATAACCGGACACGAGATCGTATTCTTCCGGATGAAGAAAAGCGTTTTTACGGCCAGTCAGCATCTTGTGTACATAACTTTGGTGCGATACATCGAATACGATTTTATCTTTTGGAGAATTGAATACATAGTGCAAGGCAATAGTTGCTTCCACCATTCCGAAGTTGGGTCCGAAATGCCCGCCATGTTCGCTTAACTTTTGTAGGAGTGACACACGGATTTCATCACTTAACTCGTTTAGCTCTTTTACCGACAGCTTCTTTACATCTGCCGGAGAATAAATATTTTCTAAGTACATATCAAACAGTTTTTTACGTTTATACCTATTATCTTTATCACACTGCAAAGATACTGCTGATTTTAGATTCGGTTTGTATATAGATTACGGATTATTTTACCTATATTACCGACCTTGGAAAATAGGACTGACGATAAACATAAAAATAGTAGATAATATATATTGGAGGACAACATATATGAATAGTGATTATAAAGTGGGCGATTTAATTTATGATGCAAATATTTATGATGCAATGAATACCAATCTAGATGATTGGTACTTTTATAAGCGATGGCTGCCGGAAAACAAGGATGCACGGATACTTGAACTTTGTTGTGGTACGGGCAGGCTCACTCTGCTCATTGCAAAGGAAGGATATGATATTACTGGGATTGATATACCCCTTCAATGCTTGCCCAGGCAAAAATTAAAGCTTCCGAAGCAGGATTAGAAATAAGTTTTATCGAGGCAGATATCAGAACTTTGGATTTGCCGGAAAAATACGACTTTATCTTTATTCCGTTTAATTCAATTCATCATTTATATAAGAATGAAGATTTATTTAAGGTATTTAATGTCGTTAAGAATCACCTCAAAGACGGTGGCTTATTTCTGTTTGATTGTTTTAATCCGAATATCCAATATATAGTTGAAGGTGAAAAAGAGCAGAAAGAAATTGCTGCATATACAACCGATGACGGTAGAGAAGTATTGATAAAGCAGACAATGCGATATGAAAATAAAACTCAGATTAACCGTATCGAATGGCATTATTTTATCAATGGTAAGTTCAACTCTATTCAAAATCTGGATATGAGAATGTTCTTCCCTCAAGAGTTAGATTCATATTTGGAATGGAATGGTTTTCATATTATTCATAAGTATGGCGGATTTGAAGAAGAGGCATTTGACGATAATTCGGCAAAACAGATATTTATTTGTCAATGTGACTTAGTGTATTGAGATTTTATTAATAAATAAGTGAAAATGTAATTTGTTGGCAATCAGTATGGTAGCGTGGTTGCCTAAAGGCCTTTTGGGGCTGTCTTTATCCTTTTGAACTGGAAGTACTCATCAGAATTCTTTTTCAGTTTCGACTTTTCTCATTTTGTTTAATGATTCTTTAGTTACTTCTCGTAATAAATTTGGCGTTCGCTAAAGTAGGAAGTCTGACTTTGGCTTCCTTGGTTTTGATACTTACCTCATTTCCTTAAATAAGTTAGAATAGATATTATAGCACTTGATAAAAAAATATAATCCGTAATTGGGGTTATTATGTCAGTAATTCATCTACAAACGGTCTCTTTCTTTCATCGTATTTTTGCAATGTAGAAAGTAGACAATCAATTCTTTAATAATTAAAAATAAGAGATATGAAACGGATTTTATTATTAACAACTGTATTTATGATGATGCTTGGAACTAGTTTTTCTTCTGCACAGACAGATGCAGATAACTTTTATAAAAGTGATTTGGTAAGTGTGGAGAAAGTCTCTTTTTCCAACCAGTATAAAATGAAGGTAGCCGGAAATTTGTTTCTGCCTAAGAATATGAAAGAAGGGGACAAATACCCTGCAATCATTGTCGGACATCCAATGGGAGCTGTCAAGGAACAGAGCGCGAATCTTTACGCAACGAAAATGGCCGAACGGGGTTTTGTAACACTCTCCATAGACCTGTCTTTTTGGGGTGGGAGTGAAGGCGAGCCGCGCAATGCTGTTCTGCCGGAAGTTTATGCGAAAGACTTTAGTGCCGCAGTTGATTTTTTAGGTACCCGTCCGTTTGTTGACCGGAATCTGATTGGAGTAATCGGTATTTGCGGTAGTGGAAGTTTTGCTATCAGTGCAGCGAAAATAGACCCTCGCCTTAAAGCCATTGCGACAATCAGTATGTACAATATGGGTACCGCTAGCCGTAACGGGTTAAAACACTCATTGACATTGGAACAGAGAAAGCAAATAATGGCTGAAGCGGCAGAACAGCGTTATGCTGAATTTTTAGGTGGAGAAACTAAATATACCGGTGGCACTGTACATCAACTGACAGAAAAGTCCAGTCCGATTGAACGGGAGTTCTATGAGTTCTACCGTACACAAAGAGGAGAATTTACTCCCGACGGAGCAACTCCTATGACCACCACTCATCCTACACTTTCAAGCAATGTGAAATTTATGAATTTCTATCCTTTCGAAGATATTGAGACTATTTCACCCCGCCCTATGCTTTTCATCACCGGTGAAAATGCCCACTCACGTGAATTTAGTGAAGACGCCTACCGATTCGCTGCCGAACCTAAAGAACTGTATATAGTACCCGGTGCCGGACACGTAGATCTTTACGATCGTGTAAGCCTTATTCC
>OWIT01001058.1_pt1 | contig 12333 bp, 8 predicted proteins | sample 1732681 | NCBI WGS metagenome assembly OWIT01 (sample SAMN05065741, study PRJEB22554) | human gut metagenome | biome: ENVO:2100002; feature: ENVO:00000062; material: ENVO:00002003 | host: Homo sapiens | place: USA | reverse complement strand
TGAACGCCGCCATCAAAGCCGTCCGCAAGTCGGACGTGCTGAACGACTACGAGGTATGCCGCTACATACAGCTTGAAAACGGCCTGTACGCGGATGTTTACTCGCTTGAAATCATCATTCCAGTAGCCTTCCGGCTGAATACCTACTATACACACGTGTTCCGCATGTGGCTGGTGGAAAAGGCACTCTCAAAGGAAAAGAGGCAGGCATACGTGATGTTCATACAGAACGGGAAAACCGGATATTGCTGAACACGCATACAGACAACGAAAAAGGAAACGGACAACGCCATCGGGTGCCGTCCGTTTCCTTTTTTTCATGCAACCGCCTTATTCCTGCGGCTTGAGGTAATTCGCCTCCAACAGTTCACGCAGTCCCGATTCGGGATAAAGCACCTTACCTGCCAGAAGGATAAAGGGCAGCATCCTGTTGTTGCGATACTCCTGCAAGGTGCGGCGGCTTACCCGGAGCATTTCCGCCACCTCCTTGTCCGTCAGGTAATGTTCCCCGTCCAGTGGCGGACGGTAACTTTCCAAAAATGCGGAGAGCCATTTGGAGCCTTTGAGCATATTCTGTATCGCGGTGGCAACCGGCTCGTCCTCCATTGTGAAAACCTCGTTGTTCTCGTTCATCATAACATCGGATTAAGTGGTTAATAAAAACAGAGTCATTTTCCATCGGGATAGATCGTGCCGATAAGCGGAATCAGCCGCCTGACCTCCTCCGGCCTGTAATAGAACCTGCGGTTTATCTGCGAGTAGCCGATAAGCCGCCTGTCACGCAATGACTGCAACGTGCGCGGGCTGATTCTCAACTGCCCGCAGACCTCCTCGCCCGTGAGCCACCTTTCCAGCCGCCCGCCGTCGCTTTTGCGCCTGAGGGCGGCGACTTTCTCCGAGAAGGCGTTGAATGACGCCAGCATCATCTCGAAGGTCTTTTTCTCGATAGATACGATTTCCATATACCAAAACATTTAATGATTTACAGCAAAGGTAACGCAGCCGCCTTGAATGCGTGCCGTTTTCCGCTATACGGCAGCTTGTTGTGCCGGTTGTCCGGGTTACGGAGTCACTTTCAAAGAAAATCTTACGTGAGTCACGTAGTGAGTTGTTAAAGCCCCTTTTGTTTATTGCCGAATTTTGCCGCAGAGAAACAAAAGAAAGGACAAAATATGAAAGTGATAACGATTGAAAGTTCCGCCTTCACCGCCCTGACGGAACAGATAGCCGAGATAGCGGTCTATGTGCGTGCCGTTTCCGGTGAGAGGAAGGGAGAGTCTTCCGACATGCTGCTCACCACCCGCGAGGCGGCGCACCTGCTGAACGTGAGTACCCGTACCCTCCAACGTATGCGCAGCGAACAGCGCATCGGCTATATCGTGCTGCGCGGCAAATGCCGCTACCGCCGGTCGGAAATAGACCGCCTGCTCGCAGACTGCACCGTGGCAGAAGATGCAGCGACACTGACGGAACTGAAACGCAACCACACGCTGCGCACGGGCGGCGGCAAACCCAAAGGAAGGAGGACATAAGATATGGAACTGCTTACACGAAACAATTTTGAGGACTGGATGCAGAAGCTGATGGAACGGCTCGACCGTCAGGACGAGCTGCTGCTCTCCCTGCGACCGTCCGGCAAAGCCCCGAACCCGATGGAAAGTATCAGGATGTTCGACAACCAAGACCTCTGCATGCTGCTCCAGATAAGCAAGCGTACCCTGCAGCGCTACCGCAGCATCGGTGCATTGCCCTACAAGACGCTCGGCAAAAAGACCTATTACAGCGAGGAGGACGTACTGACATTCCTCTCCGAACACGTAAAGGATTTCCGCAAGGAAGATATAGCCTTCTACAAGGCGCGTATCCATAATTTCTTTAATAAATAACCCATTAAAACATTTTTCAAATGGCAAAGAAAACAACAGAAAAAGACGTGCTGATAGTCCGCGACGAGAAGACGGGCGAGATCAGTGTGGTAGCCGGGCTTAACGCCGACGGCTCACCCAAGCGTACCCCCGCAAAGGCGGAGAACGCACAGAGTTTCCTGCAATTCGACCGCCACGGCGACGTGCTGGACAACTTCTTCAAAAACTTCTTCCGGCAGTGCAAGGAACCCAGCCGCTTCGGTTTCTACCGTTTCGCGGCAGACCAAGCCGACAAACTGATGGAGGTGATGAAAGACCTGCTGAAAGACCCCGAAGCCAACAAAGAACTGCTTGCGCCCCACAAGGTGGACACTTCCGGCTACGAAAAGCAGGTAAAGGAAGAACAGACCGCCGGGATGCCGGAACAAAAACAGGAAGGACAACCCAAAGAAACCCAAAAACAGGAAGAAATGGAAAAGAAGCAGGAACAGAATCAGGAAAGCCCGCAACAACAGGCGCAGGGAAGACGTGGCTACCAACCCATTGACGAGAGCAAAATCAACTGGCAGGAGCTGGAAGAGAAATGGGGCGTGAAACGTGACGACCTTGAAAAGTCCGGTGATCTGAACAAGATGCTCAACTACGGCAAGTCCGATTTGGTGAAAGTGTCGCCCAAGTTCGGCGGCGAGGCTTTTGAACTGGATGCCCGCCTTTCCTTCAAGAAGGACGGTGAAGGCAATGTCAGCCTCGTGCCGCACTTCATCCGCAAGGAGCAGAAACTCGACGAGTACAAGGAACACAAGTTCTCCGACGAAGACCGTAAGAACCTGCGCGAAACGGGTAACCTCGGCAGGGTCGTGGACATCGTGGACAAAGAAACGGGTGAAATCATCCCCTCGTTCATCAGCATAGACCGCAAGACGAATGAAATCACGGACATTCCTGCAAACAAGGTACGCATACCGGAGCGCATCGGAAAGACGGAAATCACCAAGCAGGAACAGGATATGCTGCGTGCCGGGTTGCCCGTGCGCGACAAGCTCATCGAACGCAACGACGGCAGGAAATTCGTCACCACTCTTCAAGTGAATGTAGAGCAGCGAGGCGTGGAGTTCGTACCGGGAACTGGCAGGTCGCCCCGTACCGCCCAGATGCAGGAAGCCAAGAACAATCCCACGCAGGGACAGGCTCAGGGCATGGAAAATTCCGCAGCCCCACAGAAAGAGCAACGCCGCAACACGTGGACGAACGCTGATGGCAGTATCCGCCCCATCAGCAAATGGAGCGGTGTGAACTTCACCGACCAGCAGAAAGCCGACTACGCTGCGGGTAAGGCGATAAAGCTGGAGAACGTGACTGACAAGCAAGGCTTCCACGCCACGATGTACATCAAGTTCAACCCGGAGAAGGGACGTCCGTACCGCTATGACACCAACCCCGACAATGCGCAGAAGGTCGCCCCATCCAACGAGAGCCGTACACAGGTGGCGGTGAACAGCGAAGGCAAGACCAACGAGGCGACCAAGAACCTGAAAGAGCCGTTGCTGAAAGGACAGACCGCCCCGAAAGACGACAAACAGCAAAAGCTGCAGGAGAAATCTCAGAAGAAAAACAACAAGGGCATGAAGATGTAACATCCCGTGTCCGCCACTAAATCCAAAGTAACAATTCATAAAAAAAAGTAATCAGCATGAAGACAATCATTGCAGAAAAGCCATCCGTGGCACGTGAAATCGCCCGCATCGTGGGCGCGACAAAGAGAGAGGAAGGATATTTCGAGGGAAGTGGCTACGCCGTGACATGGGCATTCGGGCACCTCGTCCAGCTTGCCATGCCCGACGGTTACGGCATACGCGGCTTTGTCCGTGACAACCTGCCCGTCATCCCCGACTCCTTCACGCTCATACCCCGTCAGGTAAAGGTTGAGAAGGGCTACAAACCCGACAGCGGCGTGGTGTCACAAATAAAAACCATAACCCGCCTGTTCAATGACAGTGAGCAGATCATCGTGGCGACCGATGCCGGTCGCGAGGGCGAACTTATCTTCCGATACCTCTACCATTACATAGGATGCGCCACCCCTTTCGTGCGCCTCTGGATAAGCTCGCTTACCGACAAGGCCATCCGCGATGGACTGCGCAACCTCGAAGCGGGGAGCAAGTATGACAACCTCTACCTCGCCGCCAAAGCGCGGAGCGAATCCGACTGGCTCGTGGGCATCAACGGCACGCAGGCTCTCTCCATCGCCGCCGGACACGGCACTTACTCCGTCGGGCGGGTGCAGACACCCACGTTGGCGATGGTGTGCGCACGCTACTGGGAAAACCGCCGCTTCACGGTGGAACCTTTCTGGCAACTCCATATTGCCGCTGACGGAGGCGATGGTGATACCGTGAAATTCTCTTCCACCGGGAAATGGAAGGAGATGGAGCCTGCCACAGTCTTATATAATAAGGTAAAGGAAACAGGCACAGGCACAGCCACCGTCACGAAAGCGGAACGCAAGGAGAAGATAGAGGAAACTCCGCTCCTGTACGACCTGACCACGCTCCAGAAGGAAGCCAACGCCAAGCATGGCTTCACGGCGGAACAGACGCTTGAAATCGCCCAGAAGCTCTACGAGAAGAAGCTCATCACCTATCCGAGAACCGGAAGCCGCTATATTCCCGAAGACGTGTTCGCGGAAATCCCCAAGCTGCTTGCCTTCATCGGCAGCCTGCCCGAATGGAAGGACAAGTTGCAGCCGAAAGCCGTGCCGACACGCCGCAGCTTGGACGGCGGCAAGGTGACAGACCACCATGCCCTGCTCGTCACGGGCGAGAAGCCGCTGTTCCTCTCCAAAGAGGACAGCACCGTCTATCACATGATAGTCGGGCGCATGCTTGAGGCTTTCTCCGAAAAATGCGTCAAGGACACTGCCACCGTCACGGCAGAGTGTGCCGGAGTGGAGTTCGTGGCAAAAGGCAGCATCATCAGGCAGGCCGGATGGCGTGCCGTCTATGGCAAGGAGAATGGAGAAGAGAACAACAGCCAAGAGGAAACCGCCGCCATTCCCTGTTGGCAGGAAGGCGACACGCTGGCACTGAAAGCCGCCTCCATCACGGAGGGAAAGACCAAACCCAAGCCGCAGCATACCGAAGCCACTCTGCTGTCCGCGATGGAAACGGCTGGCAAGGAGATAGAGGACGACGCATTGCGGCAGGCTATGAAGGATTGCGGCATCGGCACGCCCGCCACCCGTGCGTCCATCATCGAAACGCTTTTCAAGCGCGGCTATATGGAACGCTGCAAGAAGTCGCTTGTCCCCACCGAAAAAGGGCTTGCCCTCTACTCGGTCGTGAAGGCGATGCGTATTGCCGATGTCGCCATGACGGGCGAATGGGAAAAGGAATTGGCACGCATCGAGCGTGGGGAACTGCCCGCCGATGACTTCCGCAGGAAGATTGAGGCATATACACGGGAAATTACCTCCGAACTGCTGTCGTGCGACAAGCTGTTCGCCCGCAGGGATTCCGGCTGCAAGTGTCCCAAGTGCGGAGCGGGGACGATGCAGTTTTACGGCAAGGTCGTCCGCTGCGACAACGCGGAGTGCGGTCTGCCCGTGTTCCGCCTGAAAGCAAACCGCACCCTCTCTGATGATGAAATCAAAAACCTGCTCACCGACGGACACACGAAACTGCTCAAAGGATTCAAGAGCAAGCAGGGCAAGAGTTTTGATGCCGTAGTCGCCTTTGACGGGGACTATAACACGGTTTTCGTGTTCCCAGAAAGGAAAAGTAAAGCGACCTCTGCGAAAAGAAGAAAATAAATGTTTAACTTTGCCACTGGTTCAGAGTAATGAATTGTTCTTCGATACCGGATTACACTCATACTTTGGATTTAGTGGTGGCACTCGGAGGGATACCGGGTGCCTTTTTCTTCTCGTTTTCCAACGATTATCCCTATCATCATTATCAATCCACTAAATTCCAAAGAAATGAACAACAAGAAGAAAAACGAGGGTCGGACCGACTTTTCCTATTACGGTCTGTACCTGCTGGACTACCTCACCACGAACAAGTTTGAACAGGCAGCCGATGAAGCCTTCATCCGAGAAAGAACCGACCGTGCCGCCGAAGCGTATGAACGGGCAAGGCTCGAAGGCTATCCTGTCGACGGGGCGCAGGAACTGGCGATGAAGGTGCTGACGGAGGGCCTTCGCTACTCCAGGCACGCCATCCTGCGCGAAGTCGTGGAGAACGAATTTGCGGGTGAAGTGCCGGAAGAAAAATGTGAAGCCTTTACCCAGAAGCTGCTGCCGCTTGTCGGAAACGTATTCTCCATCTATGACCTCTCGGACGACAATTTCGCCCTGTCGCCCGAATATGACCTGCTCTACACGGAGCTGACGGGAGCCGTCATCCTCTATATCGAAGAGTATGGCGTTTAACCGCAAACAGAGGCTGAGGGACAACATCGAGGCGATACGGACGGCATTCCTCCTTGACAGGGAACAGCGCACACCCACCGCACGCGAACGGCTCTTGTTAGAGCGTTATTGCGGGTTCGGGGGACTGAAGAGCATACTCAACCCTGCAAGGGAACTGACGGATGCCGTCCACTGGGCGAAGTCCGACCTCGAACTGTTTGCCCCTACCGTGGAACTGCACAGGTTGCTGTGGGAGAACACAAAAGACGAGACGGAGTACAAACGGTATATGGATGCCATGAAGCAGTCCGTGCTGACCGCCTTCTATACCCCGCCGGAGATAACCGGGACCATCGCGGACGTGCTGCATGAACACGGCATCCGTCCCGACCGGGTGCTGGAGCCGTCGGCAGGTGTCGGTGCATTCGTGGACTCCGTGCTGGAGAACAGACCGGACGCGGACATCATGGCTTTTGAGAAAGACCTGATGACGGGCAAGATACTGAAGCACCTGCATCCCGGACAGAAAGTAAGGGTACAGGGCTTCGAGAAGATAGAAAAGCCGTTCATGAACCATTTTGATGTGGCTGTCTCCAATATACCGTTTGGCGATGTGGCGGTGTTCGACCCGGAATTTTCGGGCAGCAAGGATCCTGCAAGGCGCTCGGCGGCACGGACGATACACAATTACTTTTTCCTGAAAAGCCTTGACGCGGTGCGTGAAGGCGGAATCGTGGCGTTCATCACCTCGCAGGGGGTACTGGATGCCCCGACCAACGCGCCCATACGCGAGTATATGATGAACCATGCCAATCTGGTGGGCGTAGCCCGCCTGCCGAACAACCTCTTTACGGATAACGCGGGAACGGAGGTGGGCAGCGACCTGATTATCCTGCAAAAGAACAGCGGAAAGAATGGTGAACTGTATTACAACGAAAAACTCTTCGTGCAGACCGAACAGACCCCTATCGGCACTTCCGTAAATGGGTATGTATGGAGCATCGGCTCGCTTTCACACACGGATTTAATCAGAAGTACCGACCCATACGGGAAACCAACCTATAAACTCCTGCACCGTGGGGACATCGCACAACTGGCGGAAGACTTGCGGGAGCATCTGAAAATAGAACTGCAACAACTTGACAGGAAACTGTATGAGAAACACAGCCTGCATCCGACAAAGGAGGAAAGCACGGCTGCGGAAGTGCAACCTGCTCCGAAAACAGAAAAGGTATCACCTTCTGTAATAGCCCCCGTTTCTGTAATTGAGCCTGTCAAGGGAGTGGAGAAGCCGCAGGCACAGCCCATAGAGGAAAAGCCGGAGATTGAGCCGCGCCAACCCAATCATTCGTCAGCCGTGCAGCTTACCCTGCTCGACCTTTGGGGTATGCCCATAGAGGAACCGTTAAAAAAGAAAAAGGCAGCGAAAAAGGAAAGCAAGCCGAAGCCTATGCCGTCCACGCCTAAACCGCAGGTCAAAGTTACTCCACCCGTTGAAGCCGCCAAGCCGGTAAACGGTAATAAGGAAGAAAAGCCGGAAAATGCCGAAAAGCCAAACGACCCGGACGACATTTACGCCACTCTGGATTGGGAAACCAATCCTCCCATCAACGGCTTCTATGAGACAATGATGAGCCTGACAGCGGAACGGCGCAAGACCCTACGGCTTGAGGCAGAACGGCACAGGCAGGAACAACTGAAAAAGATGGGTATCAAAGACACGTTGAACCCTGCTTTTGCGCCTTCTTCGGACAATATGGATAAAAAGCCGGAACAAACGGAAGAAATAAAGCAACCTGAAACACTGGCAGAAGTTGTGCCTACTTCCGAAACGGTTGCCACTTCCCTGTTCCCGGAACTTGAAACGGAAAAGCCGAAGGAGGAAGTCATGGACCATTCTCCCCGTCCGTTCAACGGCCTGCTGGAGCCACACCACCGTGACGGCTCGATGGTGCTGGATGCTTCACGCAATCTCGGTTACTTGAAAGACCTCACGCCTTACGGTGCGACCTTCCAACCGCTCGACCTTCGTGGCTATCAAAAAGAGAAAGCGATGCTGTATATATCGCTCCGTGACGCTTACGAACGTCTGTATAGCCACGAGACGGAGAACCATACGGAACACAAACCGCAGCGCGGGTATCTCAACACCTACTACGATGAGTTTGTCATGCGTTACGGTAACCTCAACGCCAGACAGAACGTGAAACTGGTGATGATGGATGCCGGAGGGCGCGACATCCTTTCGCTGGAACGTGCGGAGGACGGCAAGTTTGTCAAGGCGGACATCTTCGACCATCCCGTTTCCTTCTCGGTAGAGAGCCGTGTCAATGCAGGCTCTCCCGAAGAAGCCTTGTCCGCATCGCTCAACAAGTTCGGCACGGTCAATCTCGGCTATATGCGGGAGATAACCGACACCACGGAAGAGGAACTGCTTGGTGCCCTCAAGGGGCGCATCTTCTACAACCCGCTCGTAACCGGTTACGAAATCAAAGACCGCTTCATCGCGGGGAACGTGATAGAGAAGGCGGAACGCATAGAGGGCTGGATGGAGGACAATCCCGAAAGTGAGCGGATGCCGGAGGTGAAACAGGCGTGGGAGGCATTGAAGGAGGCCGAACCGCAGCGCATCGCCTTTGAAGACCTCGACTTCAATTTCGGGGAACGCTGGATTCCCACGGGCGTGTATGCCGCCTACATGAGCCACCTTTTCGACACGGACGTGAAAATAGCCTACTCCGCAAGCATGGACGAGTTTTCCGTGGCGTGCGGCTACCGCACCATGAAGATCACGGACGAGTTTTTAGTAAAGGGCTATTACCGGAACTATGACGGTATGCACCTGTTGAAGCACGCCCTGCACAACACCTGCCCCGACATGATGAAAAGTATCGGCAAGGACGAGAACGGCAACGACATCAAGGTACGCGACAGCGAGGGCATACAGCTCGCCAACGCGAAGATAGACGAAATCCGTAACGGGTTCTCCGAATGGCTGGAAGAACAGTCGCCGCAGTTCAAGGAACGGCTCGTGACGATGTATAACCGCAAGTTCAACTGTTTCGTGCGCCCGAAGTATGACGGCTCGCACCAGACTTTTCCCGACCTCAACCTGAAAGGGCTGGCAAGCCGGGGGATCAAGAGCGTTTACCCGTCGCAAAAGGATTGCGTCTGGATGCTGAAACAGAACGGCGGCGGGATCTGCGACCACGAGGTGGGAACCGGCAAGACGCTGATAATGTGCATAGCGGCACATGAGATGAAGCGTCTGAACTTGGCGCACAAGCCGATGATTATCGGGCTGAAAGCGAATGTGGCGGAGATTGCCGCCACCTATCAGGCGGCATATCCCAATGCGAGGATTCTCTACGCTTCTGAAAAGGATTTCTCGACCGCCAACCGCGTGCGTTTTTTCAACAACATCAAAAATAACGATTTCGATTGCGTCATCATGTCGCACGACCAGTTCGGCAAGATACCGCAGTCACCGGAGTTGCAGCAGCGCATCCTGCAGGCGGAGCTTGACACGGTGGAGGAAAACCTCGAAGTCTTGCGGCAGCAGGGCAAGAACGTGTCGCGGGCGATGCTGAAAGGGCTGGAGAAGCGCAAGCACAACCTTGTGGCGAAGCTGGAGAAGGTGGAACACGCTATCAAGTCCCGCACGGATGATGTGGTGGACTTCAAGCAGATGGGCATCGACCACATCTTCATTGACGAGAGTCACCAGTTCAAGAACTTGACTTTCAACACCCGTCATGACCGTGTGGCGGGATTGGGAAACTCGGAAGGAAGCCAGAAGGCCCTGAATATGCTCTTTGCCATCCGTACCATACAGGAACGCACGGGCAAGGACTTGGGGGCTACGTTCCTTTCGGGCACGACCATTTCCAACAGTCTGACGGAACTGTACCTGCTCTTCAAATACCTGCGCCCCAACGAACTGGAACGGCAGGACATCCGCTGTTTCGATGCTTGGGCTGCCATCTTCGCCAAAAAGACGACCGATTTTGAGTTCAACGTGACAAACAACGTGGTGCAGAAGGAGCGTTTCCGCTACTTCATCAAAGTGCCGGAGCTTGCCGCCTTTTACAACGAAATCACCGACTACCGCACGGCGGAGGACGTGGGTGTGGATCGTCCGCACAAGAACGAGATACTGCACCACATACCGCCTACACCCGACCAAGAGTATTTCATCAAACAACTGATGGAATTTGCCAAGACAGGTGACGCGACGTTGTTGGGCAGGTTGCCGCTGTCTGAAACGGAAGAGAAGGCTAAGATGCTCATCGCTACCGACTACGCGCGGAAGATGGCTTTGGATATGCGCATGATAGACCCCAATTACGAAGACCACTCCGACAACAAGGCGAGCCACTGCGCCAAAATGATAGCGGAGTATTACCACAAATACGATGCGCACAAGGGTACGCAGTTCGTGTTCTCCGACTTGGGGACATACCAGCCGGGGGAAGGATGGAACGTGTACAGCGAGATAAAACGCAAGTTGGTGGAGGATTACGGCATACCGGCAAGTGAGGTGCGCTTCATTCAGGAGTGTAAGACGGATAAGGCTCGTAAGGCGGTGATAGATGCCATGAACGCCGGGACGGTGCGCGTGCTGTTCGGCTCCACAAGTATGCTCGGAACGGGCGTGAATGCGCAGAAAAGATGTGTCGCCATCCATCACCTTGATACACCGTGGGTGCGACATGAAGTCGCATAGATAATTGTTGGAATGATACTTACGGGTATCAGCTTTAACCCGCTGTTCCGTCAGCGGTAGCCTACCGACCGATGCACCTTAATGTTGTATTAAGCGGTCGGGACAAAGTACACTTTCGCAAGACAAGACAGAACCGTGAGGGGAAGTCAAGTACGGTTAGTATCATACCGTAGAGTGGCGAGGCTGGATAGTATGGTTAGCGCAAGCGAACTGTTAGTAAACTTCGTAATGTCACGAAAGAGTGTAAGATACTGGCACACTCTACCCAAAAGGGATGCGGTCGGTTAATCCTCTCCATGGTAGGATTACACGGATATAAGCACCGCCGGAGGATGAGACAGAACCTAACCTATCCGTTAGTTATCTATGTGGAACATGGTAAGCCTGTATATCTCCTGTCATGTAAAAATGACAGGTAAGCTGACAGCAATGAAAGCCGAATGGTGTGCAGGTATAAGATAACAGAAAAAGCGAATGCCGTTCTGTAATGGAGCGGATACGGATTGAACCGACATCACGGGCTGATGTGGGCGACATCATCCGACACGAAAGTGGGCAGACTTCTGTGACGACATTAGGTAGGCAATCAAACCGAATGTTGTCAAATGGTGATTCTTTACAATTAACTTTTAGAACTTTCAAAAGGAGGAAAGCAAATGAACGAAAACAAGACATCGTGTGCGCCTGCTGACAATCAGCAAACACTTTGGGACAGAATAGACTGGACTAAAGCGGAGTTGGCTGTCAGAAAGCTACAAGCGCGTATTGTAAAGGCTCAGAAGGAAGGCAGATACAACAAGGTGAAAGCCTTGCAGTGGACGCTGACCCACTCTTTTTACGCAAAAGCCTTAGCCGTAAAGAGAGTTACTTCTAACGGAGGTGGCAACACCCCCGGAGTGGACATGGAAACATGGGAGAAACCCGAAGCAAAAACACAAGCGATAAGCGAACTCAAACGCAGAGGCTACCAGCCGAAGCCATTGAGAAGAGTCCACATCAAAAAGAGTAATGGCAAACTGCGACCGTTGGGAATACCGACAATGAAAGACAGAGCCATGCAAGCACTCTACCTTATGGCATTAGAACCAGTGTCGGAAACAACAGCCGACTCACGTTCATACGGTTTCCGCAAGGAACGCCGCTGTATGGACGCGGTAATGCAATGCCATAACATTCTCCGAAAAGGCTATTCTCCCGAATGGATTCTGGAGGGTGACATAAAGGGGTGTTTCGACCATATCAGCCATGAATGGCTGCTTGCCAACATCCCTATGGACAAGGCAATACTCCGAAAATGGTTGAAATGCGGCTATATCTTCAACAAACAGATGTTCC
>OWIT01001038.1_pt1 | contig 12529 bp, 8 predicted proteins | sample 1732681 | NCBI WGS metagenome assembly OWIT01 (sample SAMN05065741, study PRJEB22554) | human gut metagenome | biome: ENVO:2100002; feature: ENVO:00000062; material: ENVO:00002003 | host: Homo sapiens | place: USA | reverse complement strand
AGCAACTGACTCTTAATCAGTGGGTCCAGGGTTCGAATCCCTGAGGGTGTACGAATTTTAAACATGAAAAGAAAAGTTCTGAAAATTATTGATTTTCAGAACTTTTCTTGTTTTAGGGCTCTCTCTGCAAAATAGGGGGAGAGGAGGTTATAGATTTCATCCCGGCAAGATGCTCTTACCGGGATGATGTGAATTGTTACTGTCAATATAATATGATTTAAGAGTAAGGTTCTTGTTGTCTTACTTCAGGTCTGGTAGGGTTCGGGGTACGAACTGTTGACTACTATTTTCTGGCGTATACACACGTCCTCCTCCATATCGCGTATTTCCCTCACCGTTATTGGTATATCCGACATAATTGTCGTATGATGAACCGGCACCAGGGAAAGGTTCCCCGGAATGATTCACATACATGTTGGCTTCCCAGTCCGGCCGTAGTAATACGCTGGCCAGTGAGCTGGGTTCCCAGCGTTTCTTGCCTTCTTTGTCGTAATAGAAATTGAGTCCTATCGAACTGTTGGCAGCACCCAGTGTACAGAACACACATTCCAGTTGGTCGGTAACAGGGTCATAGGTCATTGTGTTGCTCTGTGCTACGTAGGGTACCCTATTATAAGCCTTATATACTGCTGATAGCAGTTGGGACTGCTGGGTAAGGAGAATAGTGACTTTTTTATAGTCGAAGTCGTCCTTGTCAATGCCTAGAAATTCTGATGCTTTGAACAGATGCACTTTATATTTGGTAGCTGCACGACGGATGCGAATCAGTTCGTTATTACTGCCATTATTCAACGAATAGCTGTATTGCACTATGTAAGTGTCGTAAGGTACAGGTTTCATATAAATTTCGTTATCACTGGCTGTGTATTGGTTGGCAAATATCACGCGTCCGTCCGGACTGTCATTACCTGAAATATTGCTTAAGTTAACTGAATCGGGGCGGAAGAGGAAAGCGTTGATCTTGAATTGTTTGTCTACATCCTTATCGGCTTTATTGAAGATAAACGAAGGGTAATCGGACAGACTGGGTGTCAGCGGTTCATTTGTGTTTATTCCTGCCGGAAAGCGTCCTTTGAGTTCAAACTGCCGGTTAGTCAGTTCATAAAACTCGATGAGGAGATGATGATTCTCTGTCCACTTCAGTTCATTGAAGGGACTGTTGGGACGGTTCAATTCCACAGCATTCAATTCATTGTAGAAAAAGCTCATATAGATGTACTTGTTCAACTTTAGTTTTATGTATTGCGTCAGGGAGGCCCCTTTCTGGTCGAATGCGATAAAGGTTGCACCACCTTCAAATTGTGCGCGGTCCAGATCCATTAACCTGGGTGAAGTTATGTGTATGATACGCTTGGTTGAATCAGTGGGGCTGATATCGGCGGTAGCACTCCAGCCTGCGGGGAGCATTGCTTCGATACGTTCCACATTGTTTGAACTAGTATACGGCACGCTGATGGTATGCCCTTCACGAAGAAATACGATAATGGAATCCACTCCATTATGATCTTTCAGTGCAAGGTTTCCCGGCTTAAGCTTGAAGTTAATTCCCAGCAAGGGGATATTGTAGGAGGTGCCATCGTGCAGGTTGATGGTGATTGAGGTACCGTCATCTGCTTTCACCACACTTTCGATGATTGGATCCACCGACAGAGTTTCTCCTTTGTCTCCTTTGGGTCCAGTGGCTTTTATTTTTTGCCCGCCGTCCAATATGAATGTATAGTTATTCTCTTTCGGGTACTTGATGGTCCAATAGTAGTTTTCGTCTGCGGGGTTGTCAGGGTCTTTGGCGGCACTGATAAGGGGAGTATCTCCGTTTATTCCGTCCTTTCCGGGATCGCCCTTGTCGCCCTTGTCACCCTTGTCGCCAAGGGCTTTATCTTGGGTTTTCACGCCATTGATAATCCAGTAGCCATCATCACTGATGCCCACAACAGGGGAGCGTCCGTCCGTTCCGTTTTTACCGTCGCGTCCATAGGGAATGAAGAACTTGTAGGTATCCAATGTTATGTCTACTCCTATGGTATCCTTTTGTCCGTTATTTTCTACAATTCGGTAGTCAAATCCGGTAATGGTAGGTTTGTTTGCCAGAATGGTATAGAGATTTTTCAGTTCTACGATTTCATTGTTAATGCGTAGAATCTCCGCGTTGATCCCGGTAATCTCGGCTGACAATTGATATTGGCGACTGTATAAAGTGCTTATATCTTCTTTGTGACAGGCTGTGACCAGCATAAGTAGTCCCAGCAGGCTTTCTATGACAAATATGGTCTTTTTCCGTTTCATTTCGGTATACTTTTATTGATAGAAATTGATGTTTGGAATATCTGATCAGGAAGCATCAGCGGCTTCCCAGTCTTTTTTGGTTAGCGATAGCGGCGGTGTCACCTTTTTCGGCAGCCATGTGAAAATAGTGTGATGCCTTTGTTGGATTATTTTCAAGTGCTGCACAAACTCCCAGGAGGTTCCATGCCCGATAGTCATCCAAGAGCTGTGACAGGTAAGCGGTAGCCATGCTGGTGTCATTTTTATGCAATGCGATGGCGGCCATGTAGATGCGTGCTATCGGGGCTTCTGGATAGAACTTGAAGGCGATGCCCGCACACTCATTGAATGCTTCGGAATACATCGGGTAGCAGTTGGTTACGGCTATCATTTCTTCCACACTGAGTTTCTCCGGTTGTGTATGTATAAGTCGCGTTGCTCGTTCAATGGTAAATGGAACAATCGTGTAATGAAAAGTATATTCGTTGCGTCTTAACTGCGGATATAACTCGTTCAGCATGCTTCTGTAAGCTGACAAATGTGCAAGTTTGTTTTGACGTGTCTCCACATCCGCATCACTCCGGAGAATGGCAAGTGCACGTTCTTTTTCAGGATTTTCCCAGGCCTGTAACAGGCGCTCAAGTCCATTCCAGTCTTCGGCGTGGCCTCGGCTCTGAATCTGGCTTTCGGGATAATTGAAGTTTTTGGCAATGTGGGAGGCGATGGCCTTTGCGCGGTTTTGGCTGAGTAGGATATTGAAATCATGCGGTCCTTCGGGCGAGGCATATCCGTCAATGGAAATGGAGCTGATGTAGATATCCTCATCGTTGGTAAGCTCTTGGAAAGCTGTAGCTATTTTCCCCAGTTCTTTCAGATTGTCTCCCAACTCAGGTCGTATATCCCATTTCGAAACAGGGAAGTACAAGTGTGCCTGTCGACTCAGGGAACGTTCCTTACGTATGACTGTGTCAGGTTGCAGGTAGTCGAAAGCGAACTCTCCGTTCGAGAAGGGATTTGTCAATAGGGTCGCAGCAGGCAACACTTCTATTGCAGTCGGTGTGGAATGGAGTTGTGGTTTATTCCGGCGGAATTTCCAGAAAAGCGATACGCCGTTCTGCCAGATGAAGTCGTCATGGCTGTGCCGTATAGTACGTATGCCGTCGAATTCTCGTTTGTTGACCCACACCAGACCGCTGCTTATCTCCAGTCCCAGCTTTTGCGTAAGTGCAAAATGAACTGCGAGGTCACCACCCAACCCGATTGACAAGGGGCGTTGCTTGGGAGATATTCGACTTTTATCACTCAGGGAGTGTGCTTGCGCGTGAAATTTTTGCAGGTAGATTCCCGGCTTTACCAACAGTGATATGGGCTGTTCACGTCCTTCGGGTACGTGGCCAAAAAGACGGTTGAAATTGAACACTGCCTGTAACGAAACTTCCCAGTAACGTGATTCACTGTAGATTTGTGAATAGGGAACTGACTTGATATAGACATTGTTTCCTTGATTCTCCCATATGCCCGCGTTGTCAGGGGCTGTCTGGTAATTATCCTTTCCTCCTAATATAGTATAAGGATAATAAGTCATAGCATCCTCCGTTCCAAGGCGAAAGTTCTCCGCTGACCGAGGTGAGAAGCCGCGCATTCGGCCTACGGATACTCCCATTTCGATTCCAAAAAATGGTGAAAACTTGTAACCGGGCTTGAGGGAAACTTTGTTACCCCAAAATCATGTTTGTTTGTCAGTGAGCTCATGTCACCGAACATGAATGGTACGGAATAACCCGCACCGATGTACCAGTATCCGGTAGTTTCAGGATAATTCTCCTTCTCTCTGAAGGTGTAGGGAGAGTAGGGACGTATACTGTCCTGAGCTACGGATTTCGCAGACAATTTGCAGGCTGCCAAAGGTAATAGGATGCATGTGAATAAAATTCTTGTTACTCTTTTCATACGTTCACATATAAAAAAATTATATATTATTGATGATTTTGTTGCAAAATTAACTCCTTATAGTAAGAGATTAAAACATCTGTGATGGACATCTTGAATGAGCAATATATTGATATGCAGATGATTATTTGGTTATGTGATGTACATTTAAAGGCAACTTGCACGCACCTCCGGGCTGGTAATGGGTGGAGGAAGGTTTTGCCTAAAATAAAATTATTCACAGCGAGCTTTTAGAACTGTTTTATGAAATCATCCAAAGTCATATTCTCAATTTGCATTTTTTCTTTCAGATGCATTTTCTTTCTTGAAATGCTTCCTTTAGCTATATGATAGATTTCCGAAAGTAAGGAGAGCGAGAACTCCATCTTCAATAGACATGCAAAACGTATTTCTTCTAATGTAAGTTGCGGATATGCTTTTTCCAAACGAAGAGTGAAATCATTGAAACATGCATTCGTGTTCTGTATGATAATATCCCATTCTTCCTTTTTCATATGCATAGCTCCTTGCGAATTCTGGCTTTTCATCAGAATAGGTACGGTTAAGGCATTCAGGCGCTTGTAATATTCAACGCTCTGATTTAGTGATTCTATTTCGATAGCTTCACGATCATGCTTTTCCTGCAAATACTTTATTTCTGTTTCCCACTGGCTATTTTGGAGACGAACCATTGCCAGTTCCTTTTCCTTTAGAGACATCTCAACTTTTTTCTTGGATTGTTTTATACGGAAAACTAGTGATGTTCCCGAAAGCAAGATGAAAGATAAGAGGATAGCCAGCCTGTAATAAGAGAGCTCATGTTCTGAAAGTTCTATGTTCATTTGGGCAATTCTTCTCTGTTGGCGTTCGTGTTCCTGAAAAGCATTCAGGTTGCTAATGTATCCCGCCTTATTGTTCATCTCAAGAGAATCTCTGCAACGGATACTCTTTTCCGCATATTCACATGCGGATTGAAAATCTTTCTTCTCCTTTTTCAACAAAGATAGTTTATGATATACACCTTGTCTCTCTTTTAGGGAAAGCTTTTCAATATCCTTCATAAAAATAGACTCTGCTTCTTTTAAGCGGTGCATTTTCAGAAATATATTACCTTTGAGTATAGTGCATGTCATTTTAAAGTTATACGAATGTCCGTCTTGCAAGGCTATGTCCGTATAGTATAAAGCTGAATCAAGCATATTCATGGCTAGATAAACTCTGGCAAGATCTTTATTATATTCAGCTTTGGCCAGTTTTTTTTGTGGAGGTACCAGCTCAAGTGCCCGATGCAGCCGATTTCTTGCTTTTATGTAATTTTTCTCAGAAATGCGAAGTTCTGCGAGTTCATGCATAGCCTCTGCCCTGAGGGTGGAATCTTTTAATTCGCAGGCAATGTCGAGAGCACGCTCCAGGCATTCTTTTTCCATGCCATGCATCATTTTGAAGCGATAAATATATGCTTCACCTACTTTGATGGCAAATAACATCCTGATATTTTGCCCTGCAAATTTTTCGGCTTGATTATAAAAAGCATTAGCTCTCAGGAAAGCATACCTGCCGGCATATATTCTTCCTAAGAAAAAATATAACTGGCACAAACGGCTAGAATCCTTTTGCTCTGCAAAATGGCTCAAAGCAAGATCTGATTTGTCAGGTAATGCTGGGATGTCGGGAACGAGCATCTTGGCCTTAACCAATAAATAATAATAAAATACTTTGTCGGATTTCCGCAAAGTGGTTGTATCCATATCAAGTATTTGCCTCAAAGATTTTTCAGGCATTGTTTCCAAAGAATCTTCCAGTACAAGCAACGACGGGCTATAAATGTTGCTTTGTTGATGACCACATGAGAATAAACACATGACCAGCATTAATGCAATTAAATATGTTCCCAACCGCATATCTTTAACTTTTAATATACCGTTTTTGTCTTTTGGCACTATGAATCTTAAGATAGGGCATTCGTTGGTGATGCCCGACCGTCTGTTCTATCATGCTAAAAGTAATTTATGTATTTGTTTAGTTTTCCGTTGCAAAGGAAATAGCTTTTCTCTCGTAAAACAATTTTTATTATGTACATAGTGCTATATGCAAACAGTTGTATAACTGCTGTTTAAGCTTTTTGCTAGATGTACATATTGTATATAAATGGTATCTATATAGAAAACACCTTCTGCATATCCTGCTTTTTTCTATGCTTTCCTTTTGTGCCTCTTACAAATTTGTGAGGCAAAAACTCGATGGTAAACAATTTGGGAATGGAATTGTTTTTACAGAAAAACAAAGTCATGAAAAATTTTACGTTTATCTTATTAATAGCTGCTGCAGCCGCCAGTTTCACGCCACAGCGTGTTCTTTCGTGCACAGGAATCACCTTGACTGCCAAAGACAGTTCACGAATTGTTGCCCGCACCATTGAGTGGGGAGGAAGCAATCTTCACAGCCAGTACGTCATCGTGCCACGTGGTTATGAGCAATATTCCTATGTGCCGGAAACAAACGGGTCGGGAATGAAATTTACAGCCAGATATGGTTATGTGGGCTTGGCCGTTGAGCAAAAGGAATTTATAGCTGAAGGTTTGAATGAAGCTGGCCTTTCAGCCGGTTTGTTTTATTTTCCAGGATACGGTAAATACGAAGAATACAATTCCTCGTTGCGCACTTCGAGTATAGCTGATTTGCAACTGGTATCATGGATATTGGGTAACTTCACGAATGTGGATGAAGTTAAAGATGCGATTCGTAGGGTACATGTCGTTTCCATTGATCCTCGGGCTTCAACTGTGCACTGGCGCATTGCCGATGGCACCGGACGCCAATTGGTTTTGGAAATCATAGATGGTAAACCTCATTTTTATGAAAATAAACTGGGGGTACTGACTAACTCACCGGATTTTGAATGGCAAATGACGAATCTTAATAACTATGTCAATCTTTTTCCGGGCAGTGCGGAGACGAAATCATTGGGTGATATCGTACTTACCCCATTTGGTTCAGGCAGTGGCTTTTTAGGTATTCCCGGCGATGTTACCCCTCCTTCCAGATTTGTACGCGCCGCTTTCTTCCAGGCTTCTGCTCCACAGCAGGATGCTGGCGAAGAAACTGTTTTGCAGTGTTTCCAAATATTGAATAATTTCGACATCCCTTTAGGTGTTGAGTTTCCTTCCGGGCAGATACCCGTCAATATACCCAGTGCCACGCAATGGACGGCTGTTTCGGATATGACGAACCGCATTATTTATTATCGTACAATGTACAACAGTAATATTCGTTGTTTTGATTTGAATAAAATCGACTTTGGTAAGGTGGAGTATCGTGCTGTGCCTCTTGATGCGGTAAAACAGCAGCCGATTGAAACAATTGCCATTGAGTGAGATAGGTATTGTTTTTTTGAAGTTTTTGCGTATATTTGGGCTCGTTATGCGTAACAAATAGTTGCAAAGCTATGGAATAAAAATGTCCTTATATATATACGGGACCTTGAGAAAAGATTTATAAAAGTCCGTTGTCTGTGGATAATGGATTTTTTGTTGTTTTATGAGAATAATAAATCATCAGAATTGAGAAATAATATGAAAAAGGATTATTCGTCGCACAAACACAGTAAATGGACATTATTGTTTTTGTTTCTATGTATCGGCCACAGTGCCAAGGCTGATTATCCTATTTTTTGGCAGCGTTATACGGCAGATCCCTCAGGGATAGAATATAACGGGCGCTTGTATCTGTTTTGCTCACATGACACATACAATGCGGAAAGAGGATATGGCTATTTCATGAATGATATAACCTGCATTTCCACAGACGATATGAAAAACTGGACCGATCATGGAGAGGTTTTTCATGCGAAAGATTCTAAATGGGGGGCCAAAATGACTTGGGCGCCTTGCGTGGTTCACCGAAATGGAAAATTCTACTTATATTATGGAGATGCCAACAGCGGTGGGATTGGCGTAGCGGTAAGCGATCTGCCGACCGGACCCTATATTGACAATCACGACCGGCCTGTGGTGGGCATGGATACTCCGGGTGTGCTCCTCTACGACGAGAACAACCGTTGCATTAAAAACAAAAAAGGAGTGCCGGGGGCCATATCGGGTAGTGAGAACTGGGGGATGTGGTGCTTTGATCCATGTGTGTTTGTAGACGATGACGGACAGGCATATATGTATTTTGGCGGTGCTCACCCCGACAATTCCCGGATTATCAAACTAAAAGAGAATATGACGGAGGTTGACGGAAGTGCGGTCAAGCCCAACACTCCCGGATTTTTTGAGGCTTCTTTTGTACACAAATACAGGGGTAAATACTATCTTTCTTATGCCGGACATTATTTTGGGAAACCTGCCAATATAGAATATGTAATGAGTGACAAGCCTATGGAAGGTTTCAGGAATCCGGGAGTCATTTTGCCCAATCCGCCGGTTAATGACGGCTTTAACAATCACCACTCCATCTTTCAGTTTAAAGGTGAATGGTATATTGCCTATCATAACCGTAAAGTTGCCTATGAGAATAACGAACAGGATCAGCGCTCTCGTGAATATATGCGCAGTGTATGCATAGACCGTCTATTCCATAACGAAGATGGCACTGTTCAAACAGTTGAAGTGACGCGTGACGGGTTGGAACAGTTGAAGAACGTTGACCCTTACCGGAGAAACGAAGCGGAAACAATGGCAAAAGGCTATGGAATTGATACGGAATTCAAGGCCAGAGGATGTTCCGACCGCATAGTAACTTCCATTCATAATGGAGACTATTTGAAAATCCGCGGGGTTGATTTCAAAAACGGAGGTGCATCAAAGTTTGCTGCCTCACTTTCCGCATTGAAAGGAAGTGGACGGGTGGAAATACGCTTAGAGGGAGTGGACGGATTGCTTATAGGAACCCTTCCTGTCTCATCGACCGGCAGTTGGGAGAAATGGCAGACGATGACAACGGATGTCAAGCACTTGGGAGGAGTTTATGACTTGTATCTGGTGTTTAAAGGGGAGGAGGGAGAACTCTTCCGCATGGATTACTGGAGCTTTACAAAATAAGTATGAAAAACAAAGCGTAATGAACGGCTTTTCGGGCTGATTCATTACGCTTTGTCCAAATATCGTTTCCTGCTTTTATAACGCGTTCAACTCTTTCATTGCATACATGCTTTTATTTGAATAGTAGCTGTGCCATGTGATACAGGCTTCTGCGCCAAGTGAGAAACTCATGTGCTGTGTCGGGAGAAACAAAAGAGGTTGCATTGAAGCCGGCAGCTTTGAGATCTTCCACTGCTTTGGTTACACCGGCAGGATTTTCTTTGCTTCCGCAACTGATGAAGATGCTTGCTACCTGATTCTTGTCCTTTATGTCGCCCGGTGCATAGACACCGCCGCTCAATAGTCCGTAGTAATTGAACACTTCGGGACGACGCAAGGTTATCAGTCTTGTTTCAAAGCCGCCCATGGAGAGTCCGGCCATTGCGCGGTGTTTCTTGTCGGCCAGTGTGCGGAAATTGCTGTCAATGTAAGGTATCAGCTCGTCTACCAGGACTGTTTCAAATTCTTTGGCTGTAAATTGGTTGATATGCCCGAATCTCACATCATTCGTCATGCCGTATGTCATCACAATGATGAAAGGTTCAATCTTGCCTTCGGCAATCAGGTTGTCCATAATCAGGTTGGCGTGTCCTTGATTGGACCAGGCTGTTTCGTCCTCTCCCCAACCATGTTGCAAATAGAGAACCGGATATTTCTTCTTGTCTTTGCCGTAAGTGGGCGGAGTGTAGACAAATGCACGACGGTGAGTGTTGGTGCTCTTTGAGTAGAAATAAACTTGCTGCACGTTGCCATGAGGCACTTCCTTCATTGCATAGAAATCGGCGTCGTGTGCCGGAATCTCAATACCGCTTTCCCAACGGCAGGAACCATAGTAGTTCTTGGCTCCCGGATCATTGAACACGCCACCGTCGATAGTGAGGTGGTAGTAATGGAAACCTTCGTCCATGGGGCCGTCTGTCGTACCTACCCATACGCCTTCTTTATCTTTGCGGAGAACTGTACCTCCACGACCGCCCAGACCGAGACTGACGATGACCGATTTGGCATCAGGAGCAACCACGCGGAAACGGGCATAGCCTTGTGAGTTGACCATGGGATACTGCTGGCCGGGCTGATTGAGTACGGATGGGCGGAAGTCTTCTTTCACCACTGCATTGTCGGCTGCCGGATCAAAATCCTTGATGAGGCTGTAAACGCGTTTCGGCTTATAGTTTTCGTCGTAAGGCAACGGATAGTTGCGCACGCCTACCCATGAGTCCCGGTCGGAAAGATTCCAGAACGTGACATTGTCCACCACATCTTTATGTTTGCGGAGAATCTTGAAGAGACGTGTGTATTGGTCCTCCTGAAGCAGTTTTACTGTCTGACTGATGTCGCCGGCCTCGCGGCTGAAGTTGAGATGTCCTCCCATTTCCTCGTTGGCGCGAATGTCCAGCTCGGTGATATGGATGTGCTTCACTATTGTAGAGTATTTCGTCAGGGCGGCATCTACATCTTCCATACTTGGGCCGTAGATGTTGTAATGCCCCTGCATACCGATACCGTCGATGGGTACACCTTCTTCTTTCATGGACTTCACCATGTTGTAGATGCGGTCGCGCTTTTGGGGATCGGCGGCATTGTAATCATTATAGAAAAGGAGTACGTTGGGGTCGGCCTCGCGAGCGTAGATAAAGGCTTTCTTGATGAATTCATCGCCTGCTATCTGATAGAGGGGAGAGTTGCGGTAGGGGCTGGGCTTTTGTCCCATGACCGGCCGTCCGCCGTCGGAAATTGCTTCATTCACTACGTCCCATGCGTATACCACGTCTTTGTAACGTTCCATAATAGCTGTGATGTGGTGTTTCATGTTTTGGAACAGTTTTTCTTTGGATACAAGATTTCCTTTTTCATCCTGATACATCCATTTCCCTATCTGTGCATGCCACATCAGGCAGTGCCCGCGAAGTTTGATTCCGTTGCTGCGGCAGAAGTTGGCGATTTTGTCGGCGTTTTCCCAGTTGAATTGTCCGTAGGCGGGTTCGGTGGGTTGCGGCTTCATGTCGTTCTCGGCCGTAATGCTGTTGAAGTCTTTTTTGATGATGGCAATCTGTTCGGGATTTGTGATGTTTTGCATGTTGACAGCCACACCGATAGAGAAGTAATCCTTGTAGGCATCCTTCAACCCTGTTGCACTGCTTTGGGCGAATCCTGTGTTTGCAGTCATGGCAAAGGCCAATGCACAAAGGGGTAATTTAAGTAAATGTTTCATGTGATAATAAATTAAAGGTTTGTGTTTGAAAACTATTACAAATTACAAAATAAGGCTTTCTTTTAGGAAAAAGCGTCATGTTTGTGTTACATGTTTTTTCTTTGGTGATACATCTTTTGGGTAAAATTCTGTATTTCCTGTGATTTGCTCGAATGAATAGCCGTTTTTTTCGGCTTTACGCGATTTTCCTGTATTTATCTTTTTTCGGCTTCGAGGAACTTCCTATCTTTGCACTCCTAAAAATAAGATAAAACTGAGAAAACTTTGGACTGGCTATATAGTTTGTTTGTCGAACACTCTGCCTTGCAGGCAGTGGTGGTGCTCTCGCTGATTTCCGCTATCGGATTGGGCTTGGGAAAGGTGCATGTTTGCGGCATTTCCCTTGGAGTGACGTTTGTGTTCTTTGCCGGTATCCTTGCCGGGCATTTCGGATTGTCCATTGATCCGCAGATGCTGAACTATGCGGAAAGTTTCGGATTGGTGATATTTGTATATGCGTTGGGACTGCAGGTGGGGCCCGGTTTCTTCAGCTCTTTCCGCAAGGGAGGCGTACAACTCAATATGCTGGCTCTGGGTGTGGTGCTGATTGGCACTTTGATGACTGTGCTGGGCAGTTACGGGCTGAATATCTCGCTGCCGGACATGGTGGGTATCCTTTGCGGCGCTACGACCAATACCCCGGCGCTGGGTGCGGCACAGCAGACTCTGAAGCAAATGGGACTGGAGTCCAGCACTCCGGCTTTGGGCTGCGCGGTGGCATATCCGCTTGGTGTGGTGGGAGTGATTCTTGCTGTGCTGGCAATACGCAAGGCGCTGGTGCGCAAGGAAGATCTGGAGCTGAAAGAAAAGGACGATGCGAACAAAACCTACATTGCGGCGTTTCAAGTACACAACCCGGCCATTTTCAATAAAAGCATCAAGGAGATAGGCGGGCTGAACTATCCGAAGTTCGTCATTTCCCGTTTGTGGAGGGACGGCAACGTGAGTATTCCTACTGTCTCTTATACACATCTGACGCTGCCGACGAATAGCCTTGTGTAGATCT
>OWIT01001037.1_pt1 | contig 12529 bp, 7 predicted proteins | sample 1732681 | NCBI WGS metagenome assembly OWIT01 (sample SAMN05065741, study PRJEB22554) | human gut metagenome | biome: ENVO:2100002; feature: ENVO:00000062; material: ENVO:00002003 | host: Homo sapiens | place: USA | reverse complement strand
AATAAGTCAAAGAAATACGGCTACCCATATTCATCCAGTCTGTCGGTGAATAATCTGAGTTGATACGGGTGTTCAGTCTTTGGAAGCCGGTATTCGAAATAATACCTTTCTCATTATAGTAACCGGTATTGATGAAATATTTCAATTTCTTTGTACCGCCACCTACACTGATATCTACTTGGTCCTTTTGGGCAGTAGTCGTGATCATGTCCAGATAATCATTATCTACATTGAAGAATGAGTTCAAAGGATCATCAAGAATATCTATACTTTCATTCGCATTACCTCCACCATACGTTTCAAAATACTCTTTACGGTACTGGTCGTACAGCAAACGTTCCGCACGATTAGCCTGCGGCACTTTATGAGACAATGTGCCCCATGAGTGATTATACTTTATATCAATACGTGCTTTACCTTCCTGACCGCTTTTAGTCGTGATAATGATCACACCGTTTGCTGAACGGGAACCGTAAATAGCTGCGGAAGCGGCATCCTTCAATATTTCCATAGAAGTAATATCATTGGTATTGATACCATCGATACTCTCCAAAGGCACACCGTCTACAATATAAAGAGGAGTGACTCCTTCGGCAGAGAAAGTAGATGTACCACGAATCTTAATGGATGAAGATTCACCGGGCTGTCCTGAACCGGATACAACCTGCACACCGGCAGTGGTACCCTGCAATGCTTCAAATACATTAGTCGCCATTTTCTGTTCGATGGCCTCACTTGAAATAGAAGTAATAGCTCCCGTCACATCACGCTTCTTCATCGTACCGTAACCTACTACAACTACCTCATCCAGTAATTTGGAATTTTCTTCAAGTGTTATATTCGTCGTTTTATCTTTCACCACTACATCTTTAGCAGTGTATCCCATAAACGATACGGTTAAAGTGACCCCTTTCTTAGAAACTGTCAATGAGAAATTTCCATCCAGATCTGTAATAGCTCCATTAGACGTGCCTTTTTCCATCACATTGGCACCAGGTAAAGGAAATCCGGTTTTATCCACCACCACTCCTTTCACCGTAAATCCGCCTTGAGCATAAGTCGGACTGACAAAGGAAAAGAGACTCAAGGAAATCAAAAGAAGCGACTGAAGCCACCGTGCTTTTGTCCTATTCTGTACATTTTTCATAACTAGAATAAAATTAAATTGGTTAATTATTAAGGTTTGACTCACTATTTTATTAATCAGCAGGTGTGTGCGTACACACCAGATCACAATAAACACAAGTACAAGTTGGTACGATCCAACACCGCAAAAGTACCGGATTCGACCATGAGCCACCCTATCGAATTGTTCGTTTTATTAGGTCTAAAAATTCAGATAACTATTTTCATTCACGTTTCAGAGTCCTGTGAAGGGGGATTTTGTGATTTTCTATACTGTGTAGGAGCAATACTGAAAAGTTCTTTAAAACATTTGTTGAAGTATTGAGGATTTCCAAATCCCAACCGGTAAGCAATATCCGAAATATTCATCTCCGGAGCATTCAGCAGAAAATATGCAGCTTTCTTCAGACGCAGATTCATGATAAAATTATTTGGCGTACTTCCTGTGATACCTTTTATCTTTTGAAATAGAACGGTACGTCCCACTCCCATTTCCCGTGAAAAGGTCTCTACACAGAATTCGGGATTCTCCATATTCTCTTCCACTACCCGAGTAGCCTGTTCAATAAACTTCTGGTCAAGTTCGTTCGTTGCAATCTTCTCAGCTTTGACATCCAATTGACGGGCGTATTTGTTCTGCAAAATTCTGCGGGTATTAATCAGGTTATTGCATTGCATAACCAATCTTCGCATATTGAATGGCTTTACCACATAAATATCAGCTCCGATTCGTAACCCTTCAAGTTCACGTTCCGGAGCACTAAGAGCAGTCAACAGCACTACCGGAATATGACAGGTTTCTATATTATTCTTAATTTTAGCACACAATTCCGTTCCGGGCATTCCAGGCATCATTATATCTGAAATCACCAAATCAGGTTGCATCGCTTTCACCTTCTCATACCCTTCTTCTCCGTCATTTGCCGTTTCAACCGTATATAACGGAGAGAATATATCGACTAGAATATTTCTGATTTCCTCATTATCATCAATGACTAACAGTTTGCAGTCTGTAGTCCCATTTTCATTCTTTGCCGACTGCACTTCTTTAATCAACGCTTCTTTATCTTCCGAATAATAAATGTATTCTTTATCCTGTTCCTGTTCAATTCGAATAACCGAAGAATCAAAATGAGTATCCCCTTTCTTTAAAGTAACTTTAAAACAAGAACCTTTTCCTAGCTGGCTTTCGACTGTAATATCTCCTTGATGGGCTTTGACGATACCCTGACTAAGAGCAAGGCCGATACCTGTCCCACCGTACTGTCCGATATTCTCAACCTGATAGAACCGCTCGAATATCTTCACATAGTCTTCTTCAGATATACCGGCACCATTATCAGAAACAGAGAACATACATTCATCCGTTCCCTCAGTCAGCTCAAGCGTAATATTTCCACCGTCAGAAGTATATTTAAAGGCATTCGACAACAGATTATTGACAACTTTCTGTAATTGCAGACGGTCCCCCCATATCATACATTGCTCACAATCTGCACGTAAGGTAAATGAAATATTCCTGTTAGCCGCCAACTCCTTAAACAACACATAATGTTCCTTGAGCAGAGAATACAAATCAAACTGTGAGATTTTCAGTTTCAAAAGTCCCTGTTCCTGTTTCCTGAAATCAAGCAATTCTGTAATCAGATTTTTCAGATTACCGGCATTCTTATGTATATTCAACAACTTCGAATAAGCATAAGTAGACAACCTCCCCGAATTTAGCAACAAATCGACTTGTCCTAAAATAAGTGTGATAGGAGTTCTGATTTCATGTGAAATATTAGTAAAGAAGCGCAACTTGGACTGATTCATTTCTTCAATATACTGTTTCTCACGAAGTTCGAAATCAAGTGAAGTTTTCAGAAACAGACGTATCCTGTATTCTCTTATAACAAAGAAAAGAATAGCCATAATCACACATACATAAATGGTATATGCCCACCAAGTTGCATAGAAAGGCGGTGTAATTGTTATCCTCAGCGACCTGATAACTTCGGGAAAGTTCTTCAACCTAATCTCGAAAATATAATTATCGGGAGAGATATTTGTATAAGTAATATCGTTACCCGAACGGTTTTCGCTCCACTCATCATTATAACCAATCAACCGATATTCCACTTCGCCCCCACCGGTATGCAGAAAGTTATCTGTGGAAAAACCAATAGAAAAGACATTCTGTGAATAATTCAAATTGATCCGGTCAGTATAGGCAAAAGATTTATTCAAGATACCGGTTGGATCGCCGGTTGTTATCTGTCTGTTGTTCACATAAAGATGAGCCAATTCCAAATCGTATATTTTCGGAGGATAATGCAAGCTGCTTTCACGAATTGCAATCATTCCGGTAGTTCCTCCCATATAAATATTATGATTACAGGATACGTGAAGGGATTTTCGATTCACAAGAGTCAGTGGAAACCCTGTATTAGAATTAAAGTTTATAATCTTCCCGTCTTTCTTGTCCAGCATTGACAATCCATGACCGGTACCAATCAGCAAATTACCTGAAGGTGTTTCACCTAACACCCTTATATTTTCTCCGGACAACACATTCTCCGGTGTATGCAAATGAAACAAGCCATCCTCCTTATCCAACAAGAAAAGTCCGTTACCATGCGTTCCTACCCAAATATCTCCGGACTTATCTTCATAAATCACATTGACAAGTTCTTTTTGGGATCTGACTTTCTTTCTCAAGTTTATTTTATAAGTTTCAAACCGATGTTCATCAAGTATATAGGCAATACAACCCTCATCGGAGGCAAACCATAGTCTATTTTTTGAATCAAGCAACAAGGTATTATAATTATGTGTGAACAGTTCCTTCTCATGAAACAAAATCTCAGATTTCAACGTTTGTTTGTCCAAACTGACCACTGCCAACGTAGTACCAATATATAATTTTCGAGGTGTATCGGCCAATGCAAAAAGAGCTTCTCCTATCTTGCCTTCTTCGGATGACTCAAGATTATATATATCATTTCGATAGTTGTCAAGATGAAAACAATTTATCTTATTAGTAAAATCGGCAGCAATCCACAAACAATTATTAGCCTCATCGAAAACAATATCTTTCAAATAATCGGTACTGAAATGATAACCTGTACGTAAATTAAAATGCTTGAATCTTTCTTGTTCCGGTTGATATAAGTTCAATCCACCACCCTCCGTACAAATCCATATATTTCCGGCTTTATCTTCTGCCATAGCGCCCACAACCGGAAAGGACAATCCGGTATCTGAAGCATGGAAATGGGTAAAATGCTGATATTCCGGAGAGAAGAAATTCACTCCGCCCCAATAAGTACCTACCCAAACAGTTCCCTGCTTATCCGTATAAAGAGAAGTTACGGAACGGTTGGACATAGCACCTACCCGATTCGGATCTGCCTGATAATGGAATATCTTATCGGAAGCCACTTCTATCTTACTGAGACCACTTCTATATCCTATCCATATATTTCCTTCCAAATCCTGGCACAGAGCTCTTGCCATGTCATTCCGGACTTTGTAAATGCTCTTATTGTCATATTCGTATCGGTGTATCATGTTACCTTCCGGAGAAAAGCAGAAAACTCCATGCTCTTGAGAACCAACCCAAATATTCCGATCATTCCCCCTAATCAGTTTCATCACTTTTATCTTAGGTAAATGCAAAGATGCTCCGCCATAAATATCCACACATATTACCCCACCGTCTTTCAATGCAATCCACAAAGTCCCTTCTACCCCCTCTACCATAGTTGTTCCTGTATCCGGCAGTTCTAAATCTTTATACATTTGTATCAGACAATGAGAAACTTTATCATACAAGAGTAGCTTTCCTTTTTCTACAATCCACACTCCGCGTTTTCCTTTAGCTATAATAGAAGGTGAGGAAACCGGAAGCAAATAATACTTTTCCGTTTCAAGATCAAATTGAAAAAGTCCGGTAGAAGTCAACAGGAAAAGGCTTCCTTGACCATCCTCTATCATTTGAGTAACATATAAGTTACCGTAACTGATAGAGTCGTTATGGAAATGGTTGAAAACCTTGATATGATTACCATCATAACAATTCAGACCATCCAAAGTAGCAATCCATATACGTGACTTCTCGTCCTGACAAATATCACTGACGGTTATTTGTGATAATCCGTTTTCTACTCCCAATGTCTTGAACTTATACTCCTGAGACTTTAGAGGAAATAAAAAACAAAACAGAAATATCAGAACAAAAAAACAGTATATATATTGCCCTTGTTTGTTCATATACTAAAACATATATTATATAATGAATATTTACCCAACCGCAAAAATAGCCTTTTTTTATGAAATAGTTCTATTCTTCCCTCCCGAATGAACGGTATTCCAATGGAGTAAGCCCCGTCCGTTTTTTGAAGAATGAAAAGAAGTACTCAGTAGATTGGAAACCTAAGAAGAAAGAAATCTCTTTTACTGACTGAGAAGTACCTACCAACAATTGCTTTGCCTTACGGAGTTTCAACTCTTGAAAATATTTGGCCGGTGCATAACCGGTATATTCCTTAAATACCCTGCGGAACCATGAATAACTGATATTCAGCCGCATCGCCAGTTCTTCCGGATCAACATTGCCCGAAACATTCTCGTTCATTATAATCTTTGCCTGCTCTATCTTCTGGTCAACATCGCTCATCTCAAAGACCTTGTTTTTAGAGATAGAAAGAATCATCCCGATTATATGCAACACAATGCCGGAAAGATACTGTTGTGCGGAAATCTTGTCCGCTTCGGCCACCGCAAGAGCACGGGAGAACAAAGACACCAATTCCTCATTGATTCCCACCTCCAATATTTGCTGTTCTTGGGATAAAAAAGAATTAGCCACAATCGCATCTATTGCCGGACCTTCAAATCCGATATAGTATTCCGTCCAACCGGTCTGCCGCAACGGGCGATACGTATGCCACTGTCCGGGAAACAACACCATCAACCTTCCTTTACAAACCTGCTTTTCCGGAGTAGAATCAGATGAGAACAGGCCGCGTCCTTTAGTAATATAAACTAGCTGGTATTCACGAAGCACCCTGCCTTTTTCCGCATTAAAAAAATAGCCGGAAGGATGCTCTTTCAACGGGTAAGGAGAATCGGGCGGGATAGACTGATAGCCGACTGTATTCACCCATAAACCGAATTTACGGTCCATGTCATTTACTATTAAATACTTGAATTCAAGCCCTAAACTTGTATCATCGGTCATGCCCATATCCTTACATACGATTTCTTTAATGTTTTCCACAGCAGACAAATGTACAAAAAAAGAGTGCATCGTATACAACCGACGCACTCTTTTTTTAATCAATCCATGTGGAAGACCTCCGGCAAAGGGATCGTAACCGGCGAATTATCCTCATTCACTTCCATGATATCCGCCATATAATCCCACCATTTCTGCACAATCGGATTGGCTCCCATATCTTGCGAGGACTCTTCTCCTCTTGTTTTCTGACAGGCGAAAAGAATATTTGTATCTTTATCCCAATAGATAGAATAATCATATACTCCACCATCGGACAACATTTTTTTCAGCTCCGGCCAAATGGCTGCGTGCCTTTTCTCATATTCTTTTTCGAACCCGGGTTTCAAGAACATCTTAAAAGCTTCCCGTTTCATACGCTTTTTCCTATCAATCAAAATGCTTTGTGATACAGAGCCTCAATATCCGCTACTGAAGTCGGACGAGGATTACCACCCGTACAGACATCATTGAAAGCCGCTACCGCCAAAGCAGGAATATCTTCTTCCTTCACATTAATTTCATGCAACTTCTGCGGGATACCGATACTCAACGAAAGCGCCTTCACTGCTTCTATTGCCGCTTTCACTCCTTCTACCTCACTCATTCCGGTAGTATCTACCCCCATTGCTTTCGCAATATGAATATATTTCGGAGCCGCCGGAGATTCAGCATTGTATTCCATCACGTAGGGTAACAGCAAAGCATTTGCCACTCCGTGAGGCGTATCATAGAAAGCTCCCAACGGGTGAGCCATCGAGTGAACAATTCCCAGACCGACATTCGAGAATCCCATACCGGCGATATATTGCGCCTGCGACATTGCTTCGCGGGCCGCCACATCCTTGCCGTTATCCACAGCCGCCTTCAAATTCTGTGCAATCATTTCAATCGCCTTCAATTCAAACATATCACTCATAGCCCAAGCACCCGGAGTAATATAACTTTCGATGGCATGAGTCAAGGCATCCATTCCCGTCGCTGCAGTCAGCCCCTTCGGCATGGAGTACATCAACTCAGGATCTACGATAGCCACAGCAGGAATATCGTTCGGGTCTACACACACCATCTTCTTACGTGCATCTTCATCGATAATCACATAATTGATAGTAACTTCGGCAGCCGTTCCGGCAGTAGTAGGCAGTGCGAAAGTAGGTACCGCTTTATGCTTGGTATCAGCCACACCCTCCAAAGACTTCACATCGGCAAAATCCGGGTTATTCACAACGATACCGATTCCCTTAGCAGTGTCAATAGAAGATCCGCCGCCCAAAGCAACGATAAAGTCTGCACCGGAAGCTTTGTAAGCAGCCACTCCGTTCTGTACATTAGCAATAGTAGGATTGGCTTTTACATCACTATAAAGTTCGTAAGGTATCTGATTGTCGTCAAACACTTTAATGATTTCGGCAGCCACACCAAACTTGATCAGATCCTTATCCGTTACAAAAAAAGCTTTCTTAAAGCCACGTCTGGCTGCTTCTACAGCAATTACACTCCGGCAGCCTGCACCGAAGTAAGAAGTTTCATTTAAAATAATGCGATTCATGGTTGTTTATTGGTTTATTTTATTTAGGAAGATTGAAAGCAACAGTCATTTCCTTCATCTGTTCCTGACTCATACCATCCGGTTCGAAGCCCATGTTCTTGGCTGCAATATAGATCAAAGCAGATTTATTCAACACATCAATCTGGTCGAATGCCTGCATCGCATCGCAATCTACTGCAAATACACCATGTTTTTCCCACATCACAACGTCGTAATCCTGCAACTCCTTAATGGTAGCTTCCGCCAGTTCTACAGAACTAGGCAATTTATAAGGAATGATACCCAAGCCACGCGGGCAGAATGCCTTTGTTTCGGGAATCATGCTCCACAACATATTGGTAGCCACATCTTTTTCCAGGAACTTCTTACAGTGTGTCAGGGCAATCAGCTCAATCGGGTGCGTATGCACAGATGCTTTATAAGGAGAGTTTTTGCTCAACAGGTCATTGTGCACACTCAGGTGAGAAGGCAATTCCGATGTCGGAGCCACCGCCTCATCAGCGATAATCACATAGCTGGCACAGTCATCCAGAATACGGATAACCGAACCATTCTCCATCGGCCAGCGAGCTAAATCACGCATACGCTTATTAGTTCCCTTGCAGTAGAAATAACATCCTTTCAGATAAGGAAGAGTCACACCGATAGATTTTACTTCGCTGATCGGTTTCATCTGACGGATTTCATCGTCTACAAACTCTGTGATATTAATAGTGATATTACCACCATTACGTTCAGCCCATCCTTTCTGCCACAAGTAGCCGGCAACTTCAGCCACCTTATTTACCTCTTTGGCAAGTGCCGGACGATTCTCTAAAATTGATTTCATTATATATATTTTTTAATTGTATACGGATTACATAGATTTCGCCGCAAGTTATAAAAAAACTGCGTAATCTCTGTAATCCGTACCTATAAATTTTAAAACAAATTTGGGAACACTAATGAGAAGATAAGTACGATCAGACCAGCTATCAGCACAGTTATAGTCTTATTTGATACTCCTTTCCATTCCTTCAAAATGATTCCCCAAACATTACTGAAAGTTACATTCAATGCCATCAGTATACACCAGGAAAAAGCCAACAATACAGGACTTTCTGTCAAGAAACTTTTACCCATTTCCAATCCGAAGAATTGCATATACCACAACACACCTGCCAAGACGCAGAACACCAGATTATTGCCCCACACTTTTCCTTTGGCATAGTCACCCATTGACTTATTAGCCACATTCTGTTGCAGACAATAAGCGGCATTCGTCAGAAATCCGCCAAGAGTAACCAGGAAGATTACCGGAAGACCGGCATAAAGCCCTTCCACTCCACCGGCTAGAGCCGCATTCTTGATAGGAGTTCCCGCATCCAACCCCAAGGCAAAGCAAGCGCTCATGACACCGGCAAGGAGAGCAACCAACAACCCTTTTGTCAGCGCAAAGTCTTTTACGGCAGCACGTTTTTCTTCTTCACTCATGTTTTGTGCACGCAAGCTACCGGCATAGCCGATAATAGCGATACCCGCCAATGTGATGCAAACACCCAACAACAGAATCAACCCGTTACCTTCAAACAAATTCGTGCCTGCAAAAAGAGCCGGAAGAAGAGTTCCGAAACCGGCACAAGTACCCAACGAGATACTCTGCCCTAGCGCAACCCCCAGATAACGCATGGAAAGTCCGAAAGTCAATCCTCCTACTCCCCACAATATACCATAAAAGATGCTCATACCGGCACCTCCCGCTCCCCACAAGTCGAGCAGACTGCCTCCTTGCGGTACGCCCAGCAGTGAGCCCAAGAATGGGAACACCAACCAGGCAAATACACCTTGTATCAACCAGAAGCTTTCCCAGCTCCACTCCTTTACCTTTTTAATAGGTACATATGAACTGGACTGGCAAAAGCTACCGATGGCTATAATCAACAAGCCGATTAAAATATCCATAACTTATCGTTTAGAAGTTACTTCGGCTTCGTACTTTTCGATTTCTGCGATGAAATCTTCACCTACAGGAACATTGTTCTTCAAGCAGAACATATCCCAAACAGCATTCCAAGGCAACGCTTTTTCTTCTTCAAGCAAAGCCAGACGCTGGAATCCCTGTCCGTTTGCTTCGTATTCACGCAATTTCGCAATCGGTTCGAGCAAAGCGCGGGTCATACATTTCTGTGCGGCACGGCTGCCGATCACGTATGCACCGATACGGTTGATGGAAGCGTCGAAATAGTCAAGACCATAATGTACACGATCCAAAGCACCGCAACGAACGATTTCGCTGAACAGTTCCATAGTCGGATCATCCATGATAGTAACGTGGTCTGAATCCCAACGAACCGGACGGCTTACGTGCAACATCAGTTCGGGAACATAAAGCAACAATGAAGATACTTTATCAGCTACGCTTTCTGTCGGGTGGAAGTGACCGGTATCCAAAGTGATCATCTTATTGCGAGAAGCACCGTAACCAATATAGAAATCGTTGGAACCTACCGTATAGCTTTCCAGACCGATACCGAACACCTTAGATTCGATGCAATCCTTCATATTCTTATATTCTGTAGCGAAGATCTGATCCAAAGAATCTTTCAGCAACGCACGATACTTCATACGGTTTACAGTGATATCCTTGCTTCCGTCATGTACCCAAAGGTTCATAATACACGGATCACCCTGTGCCTTACCCATTTCCTCCGCAACAGCACGACAGCGTTTGGTATGTTCAATCCAGAACTGGCGGATCCCTTCATCAGGGTTGGAGAGTGACAAATCGCCCGATTTCGGATGAGAGAAAGAAGTAGAGTTGAAGTCAAGCTTCATGTTATGTTCCTTACCCCATTCAATCCAACTCTTGAAGTGTTCCGGTTCTACCTGATCGCGGTCAACCACCTTGTCTTGGAAATCTCCGTAAATCTCATGCAAGTTCAAGCGGTGAGTGCCCGGAATATAAGAAGCGGCTTTCAAGATGTCGGCACGCAACTCATCAATGTTACGAGCTTTGCCCGGATAATTACCGGTTGCCTGGATACCTCCGGTCAATGAACCTGCCTGCACTTCAAATCCGGTCACATCATCAGCCTGCCAACAATGGAGTGACAGGTGAAAATCCTGCATAGTTTCCAATACTTTCTCGGTGTCTACACCTACTGCCGCATAACGTTCCGCAGCAATTTCATACGCTTTCTGAATCAGTTCTTCTTTTTTCATGATATTCTTTTATTAAAATGATTATTCTGTCGGTTATCTAATTAATTATCGAACACAATTTTTAAAGTGGATATAAGCCGCATCCCATGCTTCCGTATCCTGCGGCTGATAAGTTTTCAACGGAATAGAGCTATGGATCAACCGACGCATACCAGCAACATCCGTTGCTTCACCTGCAGCCATAGCCTGAATCATCACGTTACCGATGGCTGTCGCCTCAGACGGTCCTGCCACCACAGGAATTCCGATAGCATTGGCCGTAAACTGGTTCAGCAAGTCATTCCGACTACCTCCGCCAATCACGTGCAATGTTTCTATAGGTCGTGGAGAGAGTGAACGCAGATTTTCCAAAACCTGACGATAACGCAAAGCCAGACTTTCAAAGATACAACGCACCACTTGTCCGCGTTTCTCCGGAACCGGTTGTCCGGTAGCCCGGCAATATTCAATAATGGCTTTTTCCATATCAGCAGGATTTGCAAAGCAATCATCATCCGGATTAATCAAACTACGGAACGGTTCACACGCATCCGCCTCACCGATCAATTCAGGATAACTTGTATCTCCCCAATTCAGACGGCAACGCTCCAACAACCACATTCCACAAATATTCTTCAACAGACGGATAGTGCCTTCCACACCGCCTTCATTGGTAAAGTTTAACGCCTCCGTTTCAGCATTAATCACCGGACTATCTGTCTCAACTCCCATCAGTGACCAAGTTCCGCTACTCAAATATGCAAAGTCACGGTCCAATGCCGGAACGGCGGCAACCGCAGAACCCGTATCGTGACCGGCTACTGCAATGACAGGGATTGCCCCCAGTCCTGTTATTTTTTGTACTTCTTCCGTCAATACCCCGACTTTCTCGCCCGGGAATACAAAACGGCCGAAATTCTTCTCGCTCAGTCCAACCGCTTTCAGCAACTCCGGTTCCAGGCGCCGTGTCTGCGCATTCACCAGCTGTGCTGTCGAAGCAATCGTATATTCCGTCACCATTTCTCCGGTAAGCATATAACTCAACGCATCCGGCATAAACAGAATCTTATCTGCCGCCTCCAATGCACTGTCATGGTTACGGCGTAAAGTATCCAACTGAAAAAGTGAATTAAAATTCATTATCTGAATTCCCGTTTTACTGTAAACGTCACTACGGGATATACGTGAAAAAAGGGCTTCCGGTGCTCCCACCGTGTGCGGATCACGATACGCGTATGGCTGACGGAGCAGGTTTCCGTCTTTTCCGACACACACAAAATCCACCCCCCAAGTATCAATACCGATAGAGGCTATAGATTCACCGCGGCGGGCAACCAACTTCAGCCCGTCAATAATATGGCGATATAATGCATAAATATCCCAATAGAAATGTCCACCTACTTCAATCAGGTGGT
>OWIT01001012.1_pt1 | contig 12719 bp, 9 predicted proteins | sample 1732681 | NCBI WGS metagenome assembly OWIT01 (sample SAMN05065741, study PRJEB22554) | human gut metagenome | biome: ENVO:2100002; feature: ENVO:00000062; material: ENVO:00002003 | host: Homo sapiens | place: USA | reverse complement strand
ATGGGTAAACTCTCTCGTATATCGGAAATCCACCCTTTTTGCCTCGTTCTTAAGCGTCGCTTCCCCCTTGAAGTAGTTGATATTCTTTTTATCATTCATGACCTTCAGCGGGGTACCAGGAAGCAACATTTTCGTAATTACCAGAGCCTCTTCCTTGCTAATGCAAAAATCTTTTACTCCCTTGCGAATCTCAAGCCTGAAGCAAAGATTCGATTTCGGAGTGAACAATGCTTCTACCTTAAAAAATCTCCAGTCATCATTGCCCCAATGAATCTTTGTAAGTCCTTCATACGTCTTGGACTTTTTCCCTCCCGGAAATTGCGCTTCTATTTTTTCGAGAGTCTCACCCAATAACGGAGAAGCTGGAAGTTTGATATCCTTTTCTGTGACGGTTTTTCCTATTTGCTGGGTTTTCAATAGAAGGTCATTATCTTTGACGGTAACTTTTTTCTCTTTTACGGAAACGCCCCTTCTTCCAGAATCAGAAAAAGGGACGTTTAGTTATGCTTTTAGAATTAGAAATCCCAGCTAAATCCTGCCTCAATGGCATGCCATACAAGAGCATTTGAACCCGCAACCATACACTCGTAACCCAGTACGAATTTTACCTGTTCGCTGATTGCAAAATTGAATCCTGCATTCGCGGTAAACATTCCCACGGTCTGGCTTACCTTTCCTCCTTTGGTCAAATTAAGGGTTCCCCGGCTCTCTATGCTCGTAAAGGCTATGCCTCCTTTCACGCCAAGATAGAAAGAGGAGTAGTCTGACATGGGAAGATGAAGAGTATATCCACCCAATACAGGAATTAGCTTTCTCTGCTGGTGAAGGGTTCCATAGGCAGTAGCTTCAAAATTATCACTCCCTGTCATATAACCTGACATTAATGAAAATTGATGAATAACAGATTCAGTAGCTACGTTTTGATGAATGTCCAAGAGAGCACCCGCTAAGTTCGGTTGGTACAATTCAGAAGTCCAAGCATAAACTCCTTTTACTCCTATACCAAAACCGGATTGTTCGTAAGCTTGACTGTAAGACCTCGATTTCTTCTGAGAACTACCAGCCCAATAGTATTCCCAAGGATTATCTGAGGCTTGAGAAATGGCGGCAAGAGAAATGGCACTGAGAATGCCTGCAATGAGTATGTTTTTCTTCATGGTGTTAATGTTCAGTAGTGAAAGTAATGTAATTTATGAAGTTTTGTTAGAATAACTAATCAATTACTAACCAATGTCTTTCGCGCCTGCTTTGCAATGGATGCTTCGACAATCTGTTGAACATTCAGTCCAGTTCGCAAACTCAGAATTACTAAAGCCTTCAACGCACGAGCGGAAAGAATGGTCGTAACTTCCGAAGATTTTGAATCCTTCATTGATATAGTTTTCGCACTCATATTTTCACAAATATGCACTCTTTGACGATTTGTCAATCATGATTACTCAAATGCGTTGAAATATCATCACGATGAGCGATTTTCCCTTCATGGAGGAACCAAATATCATAGACGTCCCTGCGTTAGGCCGTTGGATGGCGGAAAATCATGTGAGCCGTGCTACTTTGGCTTCTGCACTGGGGTTGAAAAGAAGTGCCATTGATAACTATTTCGTTCGGAACAGAATTCCTCGTCAGACCCAGATTCTTATCAATCGCTATATTCAGGGGCGTGACCCAGCTTCTTCCAAAGAGATTTCTTCTCTAATTACTATTCCTCTTAGTAACCGCATTCTAAATCTTGCCATGAAGGCCGCCGTTAAGAAGGGAATTCCTTTAGAAGATTTTGTCGCCTTCTCTGTTGAAGAAATAGCAAAATTGACTGTGCCAGAGGATTCTCCGCCCCCTGATGAGCTTGTTTAAGGCATAGAAAGGAATTATAGGGTTATTGAAAGAAAAGCCCCTCAAGAAGCCCGTGGGAATGTGGAACGACGAGAATCATAATTCACATAGTCTTCTAAATCGCCATTCCAAAAATATGATGTGGCTTTTTGAAGGGGGTGTTTTTCGTAAGGAGCGGATTTTTTCAATTCCTGACAACTCCCAGAGAAAGAAATATCACGCTTATGCTTCATTTGCTCTTCATACTTGCAAAGCCACACCATAAAAGACTTGCCGCCTTCCCAAAAATTTTCTTCGATTTCCAAAGGCTTGGCAAAGTAATTCAATTCCCGAAGGATTTGTTCCTTGTCTTTCAATCTCTTCATATTTACTTGCGGCTCATAATCCAAGCCCATCACTTCTTGCCACATCAGAGATAAGACATTTTTACAGATATAGTTTTTTCCTACCATGCAGGGGTTCAAGCATAAAAGGATATGGAAATGGGGATGGGCTTCTTCTGGGCCACTATAATCTACTTCCAGCTTCCTAACGTACCCTTGAACATATCCTTGGAAACGCTTTTTAGAACAATCTGATTTTGAAGGATTGATTTCAGGATTTTGGAGAGATTGAAAGGTCTTTCTCGTTAAGAGTTTTTCAAATCCCTTACTCATTTTCTCTACTTCTCCTTTGACATCCTCTAAAGGACAATTCTTGACTGTCAAGGTGAGCGACAGAAACACGTTCTTTTTATTTTCTTCATAGAATTTATTTATGTTTTTATTGAATATGGCTCTCCATTTTTGAGAAGCCTTTTTGGAACAATAAGGACAAATCCTTGATTTACAGACTATTGTTTTATAAGATATATGGCTTAAGCAATGATTATATTTATTGGCCATATCTTTATAATCTATTGATTTACAAGAACATTTCATTTCTTCGAGAAGTTTTTTATATTTTACATATTCCTTTTTCTGTAAGGAATTCATTTCTCCCTGTGATGCTTTTTCTAAACTATAATTTTTCTTTTTCATATTCTTTCCATATGATACTATCTATCCTTTATCATGTCTGATTAAATATATTTTTAATTCATTCTTAATTATTTATAAATATAAAAAGAATAATATTTCCATTTTTATTCATTCTTATATATCAAGATAAAGATATATTTATCGCAAAAGACTCCCCTTCCCTGTTTTTAAGGTACAGGAAAATTTGCGTTTTTCAAAAATTAGGGACTGCTAATTCAATAGCTCTTGATTCTGCGAAATAAATTTATCCACTTCGCTAATTTTATATTTCAAATTAGATGTTCTTTCTCCATATTTAATTCGCAAAGGATGAATTTTCCCAGCGCGTACTCCACACTTTAAAATACGGTTGATGGTAGATTTACTTGTATCATACTTCTTTGCCAAACTTGCCTGAGATGCAAGAAGAAGGGACGCCTCTGAATGTAGATTGAACAAATCCTGTTTAAGAATTTCCAATTTCTTTTCTACTATTGTTTCTATTTCCTTTAAAAGAACGTCATGGTTCATGAGTACTTTTTAACTCATGATTTTTCATTAATCAAAATAGACTAATAATTTAGTTTTTAATCTAGGTTTAGGATAAAATTTTCACTTAGAATATTGCCTTTCATATCGGGAGTATCTTCTTGAATCCATTCAAATCCCCAGCTTTCTAGCACTGCTGCACACTTCTCAGATATCGCATTATCTTGTATCTCAAATGCTTTTGAATCAGCATAATCTGTAGAACCTTTACAAGTAGGAGCAGGCTTTGTTTCTGATTTTGAAGGATATCTTTTTCTCCATCTATCTACAATATCCTCTCTTTTAGGAAGTTTAGAAAATCCGTTTTTTATAAGGAATTCTCTTACAATATTTTCCAATCTGAAAAATTGATTAGTGGAATGCTTGATGAACCCTCTCCATTCTTCACGCTCTGCCAATGAAACAAAACGGCAATTTATACAATTCCTAAAAGATTGATTTTTAGATAATCTCATAGCTTCCTGATATATTTCGCCTAATTTATCAATAATCTTCTTATCATTTTTTTGAAATAAATCATCAAGTATGTAAAATAACCTATTTTTCATTTCTTCCTGTGTCATATAAGTATTTCCTTCCTCCAAGAAGTCAATCAATACTTTATCCTCATGTGGCTTACAAATTTCCTTCACCACCTTGGCCAAGTTTTTATCAGGCCATGAATCATAATAATGGTTCGTTCCGTATATCCCAACAAACAAAGAAAAAATCTCTCTTCTCAATGCATCCGTATATAATTTAGACTGTTTCTTTCCAACGAGAAAGTTTCTCATTAACTGTCTTTTACGTGGAAGCAAATTAATAATAGCTCCTATTTCCTTATAATTACTATTCCAGCAACATGTTATGGAAATAATTCCTTCATCCCAATTTGGCTCTATCCTCCTGTTAGCCATCACTCCACCGCGTTTTTTACTTGCTATGACAATTCTCCTATTATTAAAAGAAGAAGATGCGGTTAATTTGGGATAATCATTAAAATCCAATGCAATATCTAAAAGGATTCCTTCAATTATTTCTTCTTCCTCCATATTTTCTTGTTTTATTTCTTTTTCTTTCATAGCTAAATTATATTGCTTCAGAATTTTTTGTCATGGTATCATCTCCTAAAACAATGCCTAGTTTTTTCATATAGTCTCGTTTTTCCTCAGTATTAGGACGGTAGTATATCCTTTGTATTTCTTCAGAATCGTGCCCTACAATTTCACGGCACATTTCAGGCGGCACTCCCTGATTATGCAGGAATGTCACTACGGACGAACGCAAACTATGAAAGGACAAGGGAGAAAACGCCCTTCTATCTCCCTGTTTCTGAACAACTTTTCTTTCAACAAATTCATGTGCTCGTAATAGAGAAACGAATTCCCCGCTCAACGAACTTCCTTTTCCTTGGGCATACATTTCTCCCTGAACAGGGAAAATATATTCATTTATCATGCCTTGATACCTTCTTCTCAGAAGCTCTTCCAATGCCGGAATCAAAGGAATATCTCTCATAACACGTCCCGTTTTCTGAGTAGTCAAAGAGATAGTTCTTCCGGGCCAATCCACCTGATTCCATTTTAGGGATGCTATATCGCCCAAACGCTGTCCTCCAAGACAGATACATGCAATAACCATATCGGCCCAATCTTCAGGCAATACAGAAATCAACTTTCGTATTTCATCCTGCGTGAAGGCCCGTCTGGGAGAAGAGTCTTTTCCACATTTAGGGATTTTAACATGCTTGAACGGATTTTTCGTAATGATGTCTTCATCCATAGCACGGTTAAAGGCACAAGAGAGGCTTTCCCGATACCTATCTACCGTTCGAGAACTGACCCGGTGCAATTCACTGGAAACAAAGTCATCACATACAGCCTTCGTAATGCTGGCCAGAGGATTGGATTTCTTATCTCCCAAGAACTCTAAAAATCTTTCAAAAGCCTTTTGGGTTCGGAGTATAGAGCTGAAACTAAGCGATAAATTTCTCTTTCGACTTTGAAGAAACCTATCAAGAAATGCTTCTACACTTTCCAAATGCTGGGGCATTTTTATAAGTTCAGCACGAATGAGTATATCAAGTTTTTCAGGAGAGACCTTTTCTCCCCACTTGGAATATTCTTCCAATGCTTCCGCTCGCATCTGAGCTTCTCGCTTTGTCTCTTCCTCCAGCTGTTTAGAGGTTTTTCCGTAAGGATTGTATTTAGGAATAATCCGTACCTTGGTGGTGCGGCACAGACGGTTTCCATTTCTATCCTTAAAGTCTGCTATCCATGTGTTGCTTCTCTTTCTGATGTTCGCCATAGCCGGTGGATGTTTTGAGTATGCGTCTTTGTAGTGGCATTGTCTCAGCGATACAAACTAGACTAATAATGGCATTTTAAGTCTAGGAAAGGATGAATAGTTTTCGATAAACAGCCTTGTTACACCTCGTAAAACATGCCTCCAAAATGTATCTCTGGATATGAAATACCATGCAATTTCGTGAAACCAAGAAACACGAAAACCCTCTAAAAACAAGGGTTATGAAACGTCATGCAAGGGATGAAATGGCGGAGCGGGAGGGATTCGAACCCTCGGTACCGGTTTTGCCAGTACGTTCCTTTAGCAAAGGAGTGCTTTCAGCCTCTCAGCCACCGCTCCGTCTTGGGTAATGTGTGGAAAGGAGACTACACGCTTCCCAAAATGAAGTCAATACATAAATAATACAGTCAAAAATATTGATCAGGCAATCTTCTCGACCCTACTGGATCGGGATAGACAGCCATTCATTTGATTGTTCCATGAGGGCAGGAAAACAACCTTCTGGAAAGAGTCAAAATATCCACAACTTGATGTTGATGAACAATTTATTCAAACAAATACGCATTTTCCCGGCAAATATATTCGCAAAGCATGGAACATTTTTTCCGTAATTCATGAAAAATAGTTCCTCAGTTCAGCATGAACACCACGTTCCAGAGACGGCGTACGCCTGATTGGAGCAAATCGGAAAGACAAATTCACACCCCGCAATGCTCGGCAATGACTTCCAGGAAATCATCCAAGTAACGAGCAGCTTTCTGCTCTCCAATGCCGTGAACGTTCATAGCACCACGGCGGGTGGTAGGTTTCAACCTGGCCAAACCTTCCAGTGTAGAATTATGAAACACGGCATAAGCCGGAATCCCCGCTTCCCGTGCCAGTTCATTCCTCAGCTCCTTCAACTTCAAAAACAAATCCTCGTCAAACTCTCCCAGGGCAGCCAAATTTCCCGTAGACCGAACTCTGGCCTGCTCCATAGATACGGATATTTTTCCCCGGCGGGCAAAAGGCCAAACCAAAGATGCCTTCTTGCGCCCCATCATCACTTCATTTCCTTTCGGACTCAGGGTAATCAGGGGACGGTCCACCTCCCCGCTCATTCTGGTCAATCCCGCCATCTGCATGGCACGGAACAACTGGCGGATATCGTCCTCACTCCATCGGGAAAGGATGCCATAAGTACTCAGCCGGACCAGGGATGTTCTTAACAACTCCTGGGTTTTCGCCCCTTTGAGCATCTGGATGATTTTCGTCCTGCCCCACCTTCCCTGCCAGGAACCATCAGCCAAACGCACGGATGCGCGCGCAATCCCGCTCAACGCCTGCCGCACCACCAAAGTCTCTTCTTCTCCCAGGGATTGGCCTTCCTCAACGCCCAGGGCCAAGCACTGGTCGCAGCGGCCGCACGGCACTCCATCTTCCTCCCCGAAATAATTCAAAATCCATTGCTGACGGCAGCCGGAGGAATAAGCGAACTCCGTCATTGCCTTCAGTTTTTCCCGGTCCCTCACTTCCTTTTCCCGCAGGGCATCTTCATCCAGAGGAATCTTCAAGCCGCTTACGGAAGGATCCGTCACTCTGGTAAGCTTCACGCGTTGTCCCGGAACGTCATGACGGCTGATCGCTCCATTGCGTATAAGAACGGATAAAGCAGCTCCCACCTGCATGGCATTGCGGCATTTGAGACGCTCCGCCATTTCCTCCAGAGACCACATGACATCGTGGGTTTCCGCGCTGCAATGCTTCCTGAGCAACTCGTACAGCTCCACAATCAATGGAATTCCCGGATTCACTCCTTCAATAAAAAATTCCTGGGTCCGCAAATCCGCATGGTTGAACAAAAGTTCGCAATAAGCCTCCTCCCCGTCTCGTCCGGCTCGGCCGGCCTCCTGATAATAGGCCTCCACACTGCCGGGAATCTCAAAATGGGCAACAAACCTGACGTCCGCACGGTCAATGCCCATTCCAAAAGCATTCGTGGCAATAACAATATCCGCATGGCGGTTCATGAAAGCGTTCTGGGCTTCCTCTCTCTGTTCATCCGTCATGCCTGCATGATAGGCTGTCACGCTCAATCCAAAATCGGAAAGAGCCTCATATACCTGCTCCACTTTTTTGCGGGTGGAGCAATAAATAATACCCGTCTTGTAACGCTTCACCAATTCGTACAGCCTCTTGTATTTGTCTTTGTGCGTATCGCACGCAGTAATGCGGAAATGCAGGTTTTCCCGCGCAAACCCTCGTACGATCGTCACCGGATCATCCAGCCCCAAATGTTTCAGAATATCTTCCCGCACCCGCGGAGTAGCTGTGGCGGTCAGAGCAGCCACCTGAGGCCGCCCCATCATTTCAACAGCTTTTCCCAGCTTCAGATAATCCGGACGGAAATCGTGCCCCCACTGGCTCAGGCAATGCGCTTCATCCACAGCCACCATATTTACATCCACCTCCGCCAGAGCATGCATGAACCCTTCATGACCAAAACGTTCAGGAGCCACATATACCAGCTTGAACGCACCCTTCTTCATTCCTTCCAAACGTTCCTTTTGCTCAGGAAAACTCAGGGAGCTGTTAATCATGGTGGCGGGAATCCCTCTGGCGACAAGAGCATCCACCTGATCTTTCATTAAAGCGATTAGAGGACTGACAACCAGGCAAACCCCAGCCCGGCACAAGGAGGGAAGCTGGTAACACAGGGATTTTCCTCCTCCCGTGGGCATCACGACCAATACATTGCGGCCTTCCATAATGGAAGCCACCACTTGATCCTGGCCCTCCCTCAAGCCGGAAAAGCCGAAGTACTTCTTCAATGCCTCCATCGGCGATCTGATCACCTTGAACTCGCTCATTTTCTCCGTTTAGTGTGCCACAGGCCATTCCATGGCGCAACGCCTTTCCCCTTTTTCTCCCCCCCTCAATTAACGGTTCTTTTTCTGAAAATTTATTCTCCCAAAAAGAGAAAAATGAATTTTTTTCTCAAATCATCTTACAAACATCTTGACTTTCCCGAAGAAAAATCTATATTTCCTTCACCGCTTACGCGGTACACGACGCAAGTCAAAGCGCCCGTAGCTCAATTGGATAGAGCGTCTGACTACGGATCAGAAGGTTTGGGGTTCGAATCCCTACGGGCGTGCCACTTGCATCACTGCCAGCAAATAAAATGATTCCTGCCTGAACATCACGGCGGGATTTTTTGTCTCTACTGGTAAATACATATGGGGGCGCCATGGTTTCGACTGGAAGTCTGCGGTGCTGGCTGCATGTGAAGGTTAATCGGCTGGCCTTCTAAAAAGCCGATTAAAAAAATAAATGCAGAGTCTAACGACCTTGCTCTGGCTGCCTAATTAGTTCAGCCGCGTCAGAGCCTCAACGCCTGCTAGAGGGGACGACGAAGACACAGCAGGCTGGTGCAATGCGGGGTTGCCGCGCAACGCACGAGACTTCCACAGGCAACTAGCGAGCTTGCCTAGTTGACGCATAGCGAAGCAGCCGCGAAAGCAGCAATATGCGTCTGAACATGGAGATGCCGTCATCAATGGCCTTCAGGACACGGGTTCGACTCCCGTCGCCTCCACCATTTCAAAACAACCGCAAGCGTTTGAAATAGAATGCTTGCGGTTGTTGTTTTTATAGAACCGCAGTACATGATAACGGCTTTTAGAAACAATGTACTGTATTTTTAAAGTCGCATGACGATACTCCATCCAGGTTTTCCGATAAACATCAGAGCATAAGGGAATCTGCAATTTTTGAGGCATCACGACAGACCAGGCCCTTCCTGTTCCCAACGTTGACCAGGAACTGCTTTACGTCACTCATGGGGTTACTGTCATTGATTCCCTGTTTTTGATCCGCTCCTGCCTGGGAGGAACATCTTTTCCATTTAAAACTGTTGCAATGCATCGACAAATCCGGAAACGCCTTGTCCGGGAAAAAACACTGCATCACATATCCCCCAGTCTGCCGCAATCATGCAGTCAGTCCAACAATCTTATTTGCTGATATCCTTATTATTTTCTGATGGTAAAATACTTGAAAAACGATATGGAGGCAAAATCCATCAGTATGAACTGCGCATAATTACCGGGGGCAAAAATACGGCGGCCCCCGAGGCTATTGACAGCCTCAATCGTCAGTAGAACTGCTTCACGAAACTCAACGGCCTCATCGTCTCCTGCGGAATTATTGAGAACAGAGGTATTTCCCAGCCTTGCCCATACCTGGACGGCTTGCCAGTCCTCTTCCATGTCTGCAATGACGGCTACAGCCGCGCTCAAAGCCGGGGCCTGCCCGGACGGTATATCATTCTGTTTATAGCGGTCTATGCGGGTATATCCATCCGAATCCTGGTAGATGGCTGTTAGTGTGAATTCCCTCCAGTTACCGGGCTTGGAAAACTGTATTTGTATCTCTCTCATGGTATCATTATGCTAATTGGCTGATTTAATAATGGCGGCGCGAGCATCGTGATGGCTGGCAAACACCCACACCTGCCGGGCTTGTCCCGTCTTGTTGGAGGAATAACATCAGGGATATCTGTCTGCCTCCGGCTGATCTTTCTTCAGGGAGCTGACTGTACCACACGGCAGCGCGTAACACCCACTTCCTTGAAAAATCTGCTCCAGCTCGCGGAAAATGTCATCCTGTGTAAAACGTCCAGATTGAAAGTCTCCGCTCCCGCCCGGCATTTTGGCCAACATTGATGAGGATACGGCCCGTAACAAATATGATATGCCCCCTCGTTTGAAGCGTATGGAAGATGCTTTGCCTAAATCGCAGATGAGACAGCCTGCGGAGCATTCCTATATTGTCACACCCACTTAACTATTTGAATACAATAAATGATGATATCCTTTCTCTATAAAACCATTCTATCACAGGAAAGGAACAAATTATTGGAAAAATTGCTTTGAAACCCGGATTCGGCCCCTGTCCGTAAAAAACTATACGATGAAATGAGCTTCCCGAATATCCAGAAGCGTTGATAAAAATACTTCAAGCCAACAGTATGTACTTTATATGGAAAACTCTTATCATCAAACAACACGCCGGAATTTCCTGAATCAATTAGGCCTGGCGGCAGCAGGAATGACAACGGGCAATACAGCCCTTGCCGCTACACAATATGATTCCGGCATTCCCAGAAATTCCGTACCAGATAGAACTTCCGATAATTCCGCCAAAAGAGTGATCATGATTTCCCTGGACGGTATTTGTGTGGAAGGTTTTCAAAAGGCGCATGCGCCCTCTTTAAAAGGAATGATGTCACAGGGAGCTTTTTCTCTGGATACGCGGGTTGTGATGCCCTCCGTCACGTTACCTAACTGGACCAGTCACTTAACCGGCAGCGGCCCGGAACAGCACGGAGTCTTCAATAATAACTGGACGCCGGCAAATTCCTCCTACCCCGCCGTACGGAGAGACGAAGACGGATATTATCCCTCCGTATTCCAGGCCCTGAAAAAATGCCAGCCTTCCTGCAAAACAGCTTTTTACTATAATTGGAAACCTCTTGCCTATCCGTTCAACAAAAAATACCTGGATGAAATCAAGTACCTGGCAAACGACGCCTATGCTTCCAATTACCATCAGGCTTTCCAATTCGTCAAGAAACACCGCTACAACCCGACTGTGGTTTTTCTCTATTCCGTTCATACAGATCATGCGGGGCACAAATACGGCTGGATGTCCAGAGAATACCTTCAATCTATTGAAGAGGCGGATCAGCAAATTGGAATCTTTTTTCAGAAATTGAGGCAGGAAGACTTATTCAACGATACGCATTTTCTATTTCTGACGGATCATGGGGGAATCGGAAAGGGCCACGGGGGGACGAGCGCAGCGGAAATGATAGTTCCATGGGGAATTTCAGGTCCGGGCATTAAGAGAAATTTCCTGATTTCCGAACCAAACAATACCACCAATACCGCTCCCATGCTTCTTCATCTATTCGGAGGAAAGCCACTACCGGAATGGACGGGGAAAGTCATAGAAAGCGTATTTCCATCATAACTCCCCCGTAGTTTGCTTTTCCTGATGCAATTTACCGCCTTTTCACGGCAGGAAACAAAACATGGCTGCCGGATGGCATTCCCTGCCGGAGTTGAACCGAGCCTTTGCCGTTGGAGAGACGGCCTTCCTGACCGCTAGAAGAAGGGAACATGACAGCCGGAATAAAACAGCCCGCTTTTCACAAGCCGCTGAAATCTGCATAGCACTTTCCCGGAAAGAGTCAATGATTTTTACCGTATCCTTTCCCCTTTTTAATCAAATATGGAATTCCAACAGGGAGCGTCAGCCGCATCAAAACGCAACAGAACCTGTTCCGGAGTGTTTTTTCTAAAGATATGGAGGCAAACTTATTCCGACCAGAGCATCAGCTTTCTGATGTTTCCCAACCATCCTTTTTTCAACCGTTGCCCACCCATACGCATAAGATAAGGGGAAGGATTGCACCTGTTTCTTCCATGAAGGACAATGAAACGTACGGCCATCACCTCCGACCGTCTTCATGACGAATTGTTCACTCAGGCTTTCAGGCCTTGTTCATCTTCATGGCAAATCATCCCACGTAGCCGACATGATTGGACCATTCAGCATTTAATGATTCGAGGCGCGGGCACACCCTCCTTCTGGGTTGCCGTACCGCATCAAAGACATCTTATGACGAGCCCTGCCGCATGAAGTATTGTTCATTTTTCCTCTTTTATTTCCGGCAAAACCACAGGTTCTCCCAAAAAACGGGGTTCACGGCTCCAAACCCACAAGTCCAGCATCATCCATACGCGGGCCGCACGCTCCCTGAACCAGCTTTTCATACGGGAACGGCGGTTGGGAACATCCGGCGCGCTGACGGCCCAGGCCGCCATCCCCTCATGCGCTGCGATTGCCAGGGCGCGTTCATTATGAAATTCCTGAGAAACAACAATCATCGTCGAAACGCCGAAAATTTCCTTCATCCTCACGACAGAATCCAAAGTCCGCAATCCCGCAAAGTCACATACAATCCGTTCCTCTGGAACGCCACGTTCCACCAGAGCCTGTTTCATC
>OWIT01001005.1_pt1 | contig 12793 bp, 10 predicted proteins | sample 1732681 | NCBI WGS metagenome assembly OWIT01 (sample SAMN05065741, study PRJEB22554) | human gut metagenome | biome: ENVO:2100002; feature: ENVO:00000062; material: ENVO:00002003 | host: Homo sapiens | place: USA | reverse complement strand
AGATGCAGCGTAGTCTCGTGGGCTCGGAGATGTGTATAAGAGACAGGTATTTTGACGATCCGGCATTTTTATCTCACGTCCGGATGCTGGAAGCGCATTATACGGATCGGGCTCCTAATAAAATCTTTACCCGTTAAGCTGCCGATTTATTTTGCTTATCATTATTTAAAGTTTTTATATATTTTATAAATTTAAGGAGGTTTTTTCTATGGATTTACAAGAAGCTCGCGAACTGGCTCGCAAAAAGATGAAAGGCTGTTACGTCTGTCCCGAATGCGACGGCAAGGCTTGTAAGGGTATGATTCCCGGCTTTGGCGGCCTGCGGACGGCAAAATCTTTCCTGCGCAACGTAGAAGCCCTGGCCGAATATGGTTTGGTCATGCGCAGCATGGACAGTGAACTGGATCCCAATCCGGCGGTCACGATTTTCGGCAAAGAAATCAGCATGCCGGTCCTCGTCGCTCCTGTCGGTGGCGTCATCCTCAATTCCAAGGTCCCCGGCGATCCGGCTACGGTAGAAATGGACTATAACGAATCCGTTACGAAGGGCGCCTTCGATGCCGGAACCCTGTGCTTTACCGGTGATGGCGGCATGGAATACATGTTTGAATCGGGCATCGTCGCTTCGAAAAAGCGGGAAGAAACGGTCATTCCGACGATCAAACCGCGCAGCAACGACCAGATCATTGAAAAGATTAAAATCGCTGAACAGGCTCATGCTTTTGCCGTTGCCAGTGATATCGATGCGGCAACCCTGATCAATATGCATATCTTTGGCCAGCCCGTCGGACCTAAGAGCGCCAGTGACATTGCAGAACTCGTCAAAGCGACGTCCCTGCCCTTTATCGTAAAAGGCATCATGTCTCCGGAAGAAGCCATTGCCTGTGCCGATGCCGGTGCTAAAGGCATCGTCGTCAGCAACCACGGCGGCCGCATCCTCGACGGTATGGTCGGCACGGCCGACGTCCTGCCGGAAATCGCCAAAGCCGTAAAAGGTCGGCTGACGATCTTCGTTGACGGCGGTGTCCGTCACGGTGAAGACGTCCTCAAGATGCTGGCCCTCGGTGCCGATGCCGTCCTCATTGGCCGTCCCATCGCCATCGCCGCTATCGGCGGCCAGGCTGAAGCCGTCAAGCTCTTGTTAGACGCCTTGAAACGGGAACTCATGGATGCCATGATGATTACCGGCGTCCACGATTTGTCCAACGTATCGCCGGATATCTTAAGACGGTTAAAATAAGGTATTCCCACAGCTAAATAATTGACAGCCCGCTGGCCTGCCCGTATAATGGTCCTATTGGATTGTACTTGATAGGAGGAATTTCATGCACAGTATTTCCCATTTTTGGCACTTGTCGCGAATCATATACGGACCTCGGAACTTTCAAGAGAACAAGCGGGCTGTCGTTTTTTTTGCCAGAGCCGTCTCCAATCGGGCCTTGTTTGAAGAACTGTACGATTTCTTTGACCATTATGAACCGATGCAGGGCTTTTTTGAGCAGCACGACCCGGACTTCCAGGAAGTCATGACCCGCGTCTTCTTGTTCAAGAATTCGACCATGCGCCAACGACTCGACGCCTTGAAGCATCATTTCACGATTTTGCGGACTTTCTTTTCCGATGACGTCATCCGCGAAATCTATTGGGGAAAGGGCTATACGCTCTGGACGTCTGACGACCCGTCCATGCCGCTTGAAGTGCGGCTCATCTTTGATACGGGCCAGCGAAAAGAAGGGTTCCTGTCGCTCTACCTCTATCATGAAGGCCAGATGACCTACCATTTCAACTTCCGCTTCGATTACAACAGCGACGGCACGCCATCCATGTATATCGGTACCATCCAGGGCTCGAAGCACGGCTTGGAAACGACCAAGATCCTGACCAAGAAGCTCTTTGGCTACCGGCCTAAGAACTTCATCCTCTATTTGATGCGTATCTTCGTCCAGACCCTGGGCATTCGCGATATGTACGTCATCACTGACGACGGTTTCTATACCAACAGCCATCTCCTGCGCGGCAACCGTTCTAAGAAGACCAATTTCAATGACTTCTGGATCGGCGAAGGGGCTGTACCCGATAAAGGCGAACAATGGTATTTCCGCCTGCCCATCGAAGAAAAGCGCCGCAAGTACGACGACATCAAGTCCCAGAAGCGAAACCTCTTCCGCAAGCGCTATCTCCTCATGGATGCTATCGTCCCGCCTTACATCGAAGCCATTCGCAAGCTGTTCCGCGACGACTTTGCCCCGACGCCGTCGGCCGTCGATGAAGCAGCTATTGTCGATAAGCCGGCCGATTACGATCCCATCGAGGCGCCGAAGGGGTGACTGACCGTCTTTAATCAGTAGTGATAATGCGATAAGTCCTCCTTGTTGAGGATACAATTTAGCCAGTTCCCGCATGGGCATACGACCAGGGAACTGGCTTTTTTGCATGCTGGCTTAACATGTATGATAAAGCGTCCGTCGTGAATCGCCGCTGCTGCTTTGGCACATCAGATAACGTCGGACATAAAAAGAGGACCTCTCGAGAAGTGATCATTTCCCGAAAGGTCCTCTTGGCGTATGCACTGGGGTTAGGAGGGTGAGCCATGTTTTGCCGTGCCCATGATGACCATCCGTCCGCCCTGGGCTTCGTAGAGGCGGTGTGAAATGGACAGGACGGTGCGGTTTTGAGAGGCAGCCTGAAGGGCTGTCAGTACCTGCTGTTCCGTCAGAGCGTCGAGGTTGGCCGTGATTTCATCGAGGAGGAGGATTCGCGGATTCATGACGACGGCCCGGGCGATGGACAGGAGCTGGAGTTGGCCCCGGGAGAAAAATTCTTGCCGGAACGGGGTTTCAAGTCCTTCGGGCAGGGCGCTGCAAAGGTCCCACAGGCCGACCAGGCGCAGGGCTTTTTCGACGGCTTCCTCCGAGACCCGTGGGTCTTTGAGGGTCACTTGGTCGCCGACGGTTCCGGCTACGTCATGGAACTGCTGTTCGACGTAGCCGAAGACTTGGCGGCGCAGGGCCGGGGAAAGGTCGGCAGGCTTACAGCCGAAGACGCGGATCGTGCCTTCTTTGGGGGCGTAGAGACCGAGAATGAGTTTAAAGAGGGTACTCTTGCCGGCTCCGGTGCGTCCCGTTATGGTGACGATTTCCCCCGTTTTGACGGATAACGACAGGTGGCGGAAGATCGATTCACTGCCGTAGCTAAAGGCGGCATCGTCGATGACCAGGGGCGGCGCGGTAAGGGTCAGGTCGTCGGTGGCGCCCTGGTCTTCTACGGGATGGGCAAAAAATTCTTTCAAACGGCTGATGCCGGCGATGGCCGACTGGATGTTTTGGATTTCCATGCCGATGCTTTCAATCGGGGAAAAGATAAGGCGGACATAGGCGATGAGGGCGACGACGGTGCCGACGGTCATGCCGAAGAAATCCTGCAGGAAGGAGCTGCTAACCGATAAGGCCATCATGACGCAGATGATGAGCGTCGAGAGGGTGATGACGATGGGCGAGTAGATGGCGTCGCAGAAATTGCTGCGCTCCATGGCTGAAAAACTGTCCCGTATCGTCTGTCCGTAGCGGTGGCGCAGGTGGCTTTCCTGCTGGCAGGTGTGGATGGTGCGGATGTTGTGCACCGTTTCCGGGATGAGTTCGTTGGTCCGGCCAATGGCGATACGGTTGTCCCGCTGGGCCTTGAGCATGCGCTTTTGGAAGTAGCGGGTCAGGAGAAACAAGAGGGGCAGGGCGATGCACAGTAAGATGCCCAGGCCGGCACTGAGGTGGAAGACGACGGCCAGGATACTGAAGATGGTCAACACGTCGGCGATCATGCTGACGACGCCGGAGTCGAAGAGGTCTTCCAGGGTATCGACGTCGTTGACGAAGAGCGACGTGACGGCTCCCGATTCATGGCTGACGAAGTAAGGCGCCGGCAGGATGCTGAGCCGGTCGCACATGGCCGAACGCAGGCCATGGGTGATCTTTTGGCCGAAGATGGTGATCAACGTCTCTTTGACGGCGTCGACGAGGCCGCTGCCGGCATTGACGGCAAAGAAGATGATGCCTGCCGTCAGTAAGGGCATGATCGTAAAATGGCCGCTGGCCAGACTGTCAACGATATACTGCAAGATGAGGGGCGGTGCGACGTTGACGCCGATGGAAGCGGCAATGGAAAGGACCAGGCCGATGATGAGCCGGACGTTAGCTTGTAAGGTCTGGAGGAATATCTTAGTCATGGCGGTCACCTCGCTGGGCTTGCTGCATCTTGTAGAGTCGTTGATACTCTTCGTGGGTTTCATATAAGGATGAATGGTCTGCCGTCATGGTCGTACCGTCATGGCTGATCCAAATGACCTGGTCGAGTTCAGAAAAGAGGGACAGGCGGTGCGAAATGAGTAAGATGATACAGTCGCTGTAAGACTCGCGCAGCTGTTTGAAGATCTTTCGTTCTGTCGCCATGTCGACGGCGGCAAAGGGATCGTCGAGAATGAGCAGGGGCCGGCGGTGAAATAGGGTCCGGGCCAGGGCGATGCGGGCCTGCTGACCGCCGGAGAGGCGCTGGCCACCTTCGCCAATCGGCGTCTGGATACCTAAGGGGAAGGACGCACAGTCTTCATCCATACAGACTTCGCGGATGACTTTTGTGACATCGCCAGGAAGGCCGAAACGGATGTTTTCTTCAATCGTTGCCGAGAATAATTCACTGTCGTGGCCGCAGTAGCCGACGATGCCTTCCGCGCCGGTCTGGCCGTTTCCCAAGGACTGGGCGCCGAAGCGGATTTCGCCACCGTGGGGTTTTTCGCCGAGGAAGGTCAGGCCCAGTGTCGATTTGCCGCAGGCGACGGGACCGGTGATGCCGATGATGTCGCCGGGCTTGGCGGAAAAGGACAGGCCTTGATAGACCGGCTTATCATCCGGCGCATAGGAAAAGGACAGGTTACGGACCGTAAGGGCTGCCGGCGGAAAGGCCGGTACCGGTTCCGGCAGGGGATGGGAGGCAGCGAGACGGGGCTGGATGCGGTCCCACGATACCTGGGCCTTCTGGACGGCATTGAACAGGCGGGCGGCATGGGACGTCTTGATGGACATCTTGACGAAGCACGACAGGTACGTCGAAAAGGCGGCGATGTCCCAGATCTGCCAGCCGTCGCCGAGGACGTTGCGGCCGCCGAGCCAGACGACGAGGATGGTGCCGGTCATGGCGATGATCTTATAGATGGGCTGCATCGTATTTTCCCACAGGTTGGCTAAAATCATCTTCCGTTCGTAGTCTTTCAGATACGTTTCATATTGGGCGTTTTGGACGGCTTCTTCGCCGTAGACGCGGTAAGTCAGGGCGTTGCTGATGCGGTCCAGGGTGATGCCCGACAAGGCGCCGCTGCTTTCTTTACTGCGGGCCGCCGTTTCGGCGACCAGGCGTCGCAGGCGATTGGCCAGGAGATAGGCCAGGGGCGGGAAGGCCAGGACACAGAGGGTCAGTTTCCAGTCGTAGACCAGGAGCATGACCAGGTAGGTCACCATGACGACGCCCGTATCGAAGACTTCTGTCGTGAATTTGCGCATCCCTTCGACACAAGTGTCGATGTCGGAAATGACTTTAGTCATCAAGGTTCCCGTGTGTTCGCGTTCCATGGCTGCCGTCGGCGTCTGTACCAGCTGTTGATAGAGGAGGTCCTTCATAGTCAGGCTGACGTTGTTGGCAAACTTTCGAACGTAGAGCCGCTTCACGTAGCGCAGACTCTGAACGGCGATGATGACCAGAGCATACATCAGGCAGAGGGCGTACATGTCCGAGGCCTCTTTGGTGCCGCCGAACATGTCGTAGAGGTACTGGGCCAGCTGGCCGTCAAACCAGGGGCCGGCAATCATGCCGACGTTGTAGAAGAGGCCGCTGAGGGTGATGATCAGGAGTAATTTCTTTTCTTTTAAAAAGTAGTAATAAACGGAACCGGGTCCCCGTTGTTTCAATGGTAACACCTCGCTTTTATAGTTCATCTATCATACACCATATGGTCGGGTTTGGCGAGGGAAAAAAGCCTGATTTTTATTAATTTGAGAACTCTTTACATTCTTACCTCTTGCGTAAAGTCAAAAAGACGAATATAATATACCTATACGAAAGTCAAAAAGAAAAATTAACCCCGTCGATTTTTTTTAAGAGGTGATTTACGATGAGTGTATTAGCTGATAAAATCGAACAGTTTATCTTACATAAATTATTAGAAGAAGACAATTCAGATATCGTATTGCGCCGCAATGAACTGGCTGACGAACTGCAGTGTGCACCGTCGCAGATCAGCTACGTGCTGAGTACGCGGTTTTCTAACGACCGGGGCTATCTGGTCGAATCGCGGCGCGGATCCGGCGGCTTCGTCCGTATCATCAAACTGACGCCGAAGAAGGAGGATCGGACGCCGGTCCTGCTCCACGAACGCCTGCCGGCGGTCAGCATTTCCATGGAGGACCTCGACGCCTTACTGTATGAACTGCTCAAGCGCCGCAGCCTCACCAACAACGAGGCCGTCATCCTCCATTTAACCTTTGAATCACTCTATCGCCGCATCGATGATGAGGCTTCGCGCTTACTCGTCATCAGCGACATTTTGAAAAATCTGAACCTTCATTGAAGATAGAAAGGACGTGAGGGCCATGCTCTGTGATGCCTGTAAAAAACGCGAGGCTGTTGTCCATATCGTCAAAATTGAAGACGGGCAGCGCACCGATGTCCACCTGTGTGCCACCTGTGCCAAGAGACAGTCAAACTTCTCAAATATGCGAGATGTCAATATTATCGATAATGATTTTTTCCGCAAGATGGCTTATCCCGATTATCAGGGAGATCGCGGCGATGAACCGCGCTGTGCCAGCTGCGGCATGACCTACGGGGAATTTAACCATGTGGGGAAATTCGGCTGCCCCGATTGTTATGAAGCTTTCAAGGAAGAAATTCCGCCGCTGCTGCGCCGCATCCACGGTCACAGTAAGCACGTCGGCAAGGTGCCGAACCGCGGGACCGGTGTCTTCCGGACGGCCACGCAGGTCAAGCGCCTGCGCCAGCACCTGCAGAAGCTCGTTCAGGAAGAACGCTATGAAGAAGCAGCCAAGGTCCGCGACGAAATCCGGGCGCTCCAGCGCCAACTTCCGGCCGATGGAAAGGGGGAATAAGCCATGGTTCTCGATATGCTCATGGCGCCGCTCTGCCCCTGGCAGGACGGGACCGGTGAGTTCTGTGATATCGTCCTTGACAGCCGGGTTCGATTGAACCGGAATTTAAAGAAATACGTATTTCCCGATAAAGCCTCGGATACGGAATTGTCGGCCGTCCTCGACGAAGCCAAGGGCCAGCTCGGCACGCTGAATACGTTGGGCCAAGGCCATTACCGCTTCATTTCCTTTGAAGACCTGACGCCCCTTGAACGGGAAGTACTGGCCGTCAAGCATTTGTCGTCGGCCGGCCATATTGAACGGCCTCAACACCGGGGCATCCTCCTTCGCGAAGACGGCGCCGTATCGATCATGGTCAATGAAGACGACCACTTCTGTATCCAGGTTGCCGCCCCTGGCTTTGACCTGCGGCGCGTTTGGGATCAGGCCGCCCAGATCGACGATGCTCTGGAAAGCCATTTGGACTTTGCCTTCCGCGATGACTTTGGCTACCTGACGGCCAGCCCGTCTCTTACCGGCACGGGCCTCACCGTCGGCGTGACCCTTCACGTCCCGGCCCTGGTCCTGATGAAGCGCTTTAACCGCATCGTCCAAGGGACGACGAAATTTGGATTTACCGTCTCCGGTATCTATGGGGAACGGAACGACTCGATCGGCCATATTTTCCAGATCACCAACCAGATTACCCTCGGCGTGACTGAAGCCGATACGATGGAACAACTGCGAAAAATTGTAACCCAAATCGTGCAGGAAGAACAGAACTGCCGCGCCTTGGTTTGGGATCATAATAAGAATACCTTAAAAGATAAATGGCTGCGCACGTGGGGCACCCTCGGTCAGGCCTGGCTCCTCGATGACCGGGAAACGCTGAACTTTGCCAGCGATCTTCGCTTCGGCATCGACATGGGCGTCATCCCCGTGCAGCCCTTGGCTTATGAAGCCATCATGGCCGCTTCGGATCCTGCCTGGCTCCAACTTCAGGCAGGCTCGGAATTAAGCGGCGAAGACTTAGAGCACCGACGCGCACAAGCGGTGCAGCAAGTGCTCCGTGAGTACAGAAGGAAGTGATTTCCCATGGCTAACAATAGATTTACCAATGATGCCAAAGCCGTGCTTCAGTTTGCACAGGATACGGCACAGAAATTTCATCATGATTACGTCGGAACAGAGCATATCCTGCTCGGTCTCGTTTTAAATAAAGACGGCATTGCCGGCCTGATTCTCTCCCAGTTGGGCCTGACGTCGGAAAATGTTACCCGTGCCATTGAACAGCAGGTCGGTTGGGGAACCGATACGAGCGGCAAGCTGCGCCTGACGCCGCGGACGAAACGGGTCATGGAAATGGCCGTCCGTGAAGCCAATCGGCTGGAACAGAACTACGTCGGCACGGAACACCTGTTGTTCGGTATCCTGGCCGAAGGAACGGGCATGGCCGTCCAGATCCTCGAAGACATGGACATCGACCCGGATCTTGTATCCCAGCGCCTGAGCGAACTCATGAACGACAGCGACGCCGCCGGCAGTGAAGCTGGCGGAGAAAAGAAAGGCGGTGACTTGTCCCAATTCGGCCGCGACCTCAATGAATGGGCCAAGAAAGACAAGGTCGATCCGGTCATCGGCCGGGAACAAGAAATCAGCCGGGTCATTCAGATCCTGAGCCGGCGGACAAAGAACAATCCGGTCCTCATCGGCGCTCCCGGCGTCGGTAAGACGGCCATTGCCGAAGGGCTGGCCCAGCGCATCATTACCGGCAACGTCCCCGACAGTTTGCAAAACAAGCGCGTCTTTTCCCTGGATTTAGCCAGCATCGTCGCCGGTACCAAGTACCGCGGTGAATTCGAAGAACGGATCAAACGCATCTTGGACACCATTTCCCGCGACGATACGATCATCCTCTTTATCGATGAAATTCACCAACTCATCGGTGCCGGTGCCGTTGAAGGCGCTATGGATGCGGCCAATATCTTAAAGCCGGCCCTGGCCCGCGGCGATTTGCAGTGCATCGGGGCGACGACGGCTGACGAATATAAGAAGCACTTTGAAAAAGATGCGGCCTTAGCCCGGCGCTTCCAGCCCGTCCAGGTCGGCGAACCGAATGAAGAAGACGCCGTATCCATCCTGTTCGGCCTGCGCGATCGCTACGAAGCCTTCCACAAGGCCCGCATCACCGACGAAGCCGTACGGGCTGCCGTCAAATTGTCGGCCCGTTATATTTCCGACCGCTACCTGCCCGATAAGGCCATCGACGTCATGGACGAAGCGACGGCCCGGGTCCGCATGAAGGTCTATGCACCGTCCCACGAACTGCAGATCCTCGAACAGAAGCTAGCTGACATCAAGAAAGAAAAAGAAGCCGCCCTCGATGGGGAAGACTTTGAAAAATGCGCGTCCCTGCGCGATGCCGGCAAGAAGATCGCTTCGGAAATTTCGGCCCTGCAGAAGGAAAAGAAACAGCATGACGATGAAAAACTCGTCGTGACCGAACACGACATTGCCGACGTCGTTTCCATGTGGACCGGCGTGCCCGTCCAGCAGATTACGGAAACGGAATCGCAGCGCCTGCTCCACTTGGAAGAAGAACTGCATAAACGGGTCATCAGTCAGGACGACGCCGTTACGGCTGTGGCGAAAGCCGTCCGCCGTGCCCGGGCTGGACTGAAGGATGCCAACCGTCCCATCGGTTCCTTCCTGTTCCTCGGCCCGTCCGGTGTCGGCAAGACGGAACTCGCCCGTACCTTGGCGGCCCAGCTCTTCGATAGCCCGGACAACATGATCCGCATCGACATGAGCGAATTCATGGAAAAATACAGCGTTTCCCGCCTGGTCGGCGCCCCTCCGGGCTACGTCGGCTATGAAGAAGGGGGCGAGCTGACCGATGCCGTCCGGGAAAAACCGTACAGCGTCATCCTCTTCGACGAAGTCGAAAAGGCCAGCAGCGACTTCTTCAACCTCTTGCTGCAGGTCCTCGACGAAGGCCGCTTGACTGACTCCAAGGGCAGGACCGTCGACTTCCGCAATACGGTCATCATCATGACCAGTAACCTCGGGGCTTCTCATCTCCGTCCGTCGGGCCCGGTCATGGGCTTTGCCACCGGCAGCGACGGTGCCGGCAGTGAAGAAAAGGCCTTCAAGGAAGCGCGCAAGGAAATCCTCGATGAAGTGAAACGCTTCTTCCGTCCGGAATTCCTGAACCGTATCGATGAAATGATCGTCTTCAAGCCCTTGGCGCAGTCTGATCTTCGCCAGATCGTCGACATCATGCTCAAAGAGCTGACAAGCCGCCTCGGTGAAAAAGGCATAGGCCTCAATTGGACGACGGCTGCCGATGACGTCCTCGTGCAGGACGGGACCGACTTTGCTTACGGTGCCCGGCCACTGAAACGGGCCATCCAGAAATTGGTCGAAGACCCAATTTCGGAAATGCTCTTAAGCGGTGACGTCAAAGACGGCAATACGATTCACGTCGACAGTTTAGATAAAAAGAAGCTCGTCTTTACGACAGAATAATGAAGGGGCTTCGCATGAAGGCTGTGCTCGTCATGCGAAGCCTTTTTTATAACTGGCGCTAAAACACAGCGCAAAGGAGTAGGTATGGCAAAAGCAAAAATTCGTTACGTTTGTACCAGCTGCGGCAGCGTCTCCAGCCGCTGGCTTGGCCGCTGTCCCCAGTGCGGCGAGTGGAATACGATGGCAGAAGAGACCGTGACGCCCGAAGCGCCTAAGGCGGCTCAGAGCATGGCCCGCAGCGGTCCTTCGTCTCAGGCCACGTCGTTATCGGACATCGCCTTAGAGGACATGACCCGCGTGGAAACGGGCATCGGTGAATTGGACCGGGTCCTCGGCGGCGGCATCGTTCCCGGGGCCCTCATCCTTTTGAGCGGCGATCCGGGAATCGGTAAATCGACGCTGGTCCTTCAGCTGGCAGCCGCCGTCTGCGCCAAGAATGGCGCCGTCCTTTACGGCTCGGGCGAAGAATCGGCCGGCCAGATTAAGCTGCGGGCCCAGCGCTTAGGAATCGCTGCGCCCAACCTCGTCATTCAGGCCGATACGTCTCTGGACAACATCTTAAGTGAAGCACACAAGCGGCGGCCGGCCCTGGTCATCGTCGACTCCATTCAGACTATGTACAGCCAGTCCGTCGAAGGGACGCCGGGCAGTTTATCCCAAATCCGCGAAGGGACGAGCCGCCTCATGACCTTTGCCAAGAGCGAGGCCATTCCGGTCATCGTCATCGGCCACGTCACCAAAGACGGGGCCATTGCCGGGCCGCGGATGATGGAGCATATGGTCGACGTCGTCCTCTACTTTGAAGGCGAGCGCAATTACCAGTTCCGCATCCTCCGGGGCATCAAGAACCGCTTTGGTTCGACCAATGAATCGGGCCTGTTCACCATGACCAGCGGCGGCCTGTCAGAACTGGAAAATCCGTCGCAGCTGCTCTTGGCCGAACGGGCCGCCAATCAGGCCGGTTCGGCCGTCGCCGCCGTCCTCGACGGCATGCGCCCCATGCTGGGGGAAATACAGGCCCTGACGGCCCATTCGGTCTTTGCCGTTCCCCGGCGGACGGCGTCGGGCATGGATTATAACCGACTCATCATTCTCCTGGCCGTCCTTGAAAAGCGCCTCGGCGCCGCTCTTGGCAGTCAGGACGTCTATATCAACGTCGTCGGCGGCCTGCGCCTCACGGAGACGGCGGCCGACCTGCCGGTGCTATTGGCGGTCTATTCCAGCCTGCGCGATATCTCCATGGACAGCCGGACCGTCGTCATGGGAGAAGTCGGCCTGACCGGCGATGTCCGCCGCGTGCCCCAGGCCCTGCGGCGCGTAAAAGAAGCGGCGAAAATGGGGTTCCGTACCTTTATTATGCCCAAGGGAAACCTCGAAGACGTCGACCCCGCGGCCTTTCCGGCGGACTGCCGCTTCGTCGGCGTAGCGACCCTTCGCGAGGCCATTGAAAAAGCTTTTTCCTGATTTGTACGGCCGGGTTCAGATTGTGGTGGGAAATAGCGGCTTTCAGTAGGCAAAAGGGCTTTACCATGGTAAAATAGGGAAAAACGAGGAAAGAAGGCAGCGTGATGAAGCATTTAGAAGTGGTGGCAGCGATTTTAGAATATGACGGAAAGATTCTCTGTATGGAACGGGGACAGGGGAAATTCGAGTACGTCAGCTTTAAGTATGAATTCCCGGGCGGGAAAATCGAACCCGGCGAAAAAAAGCACGAAGCGATTGAACGAGAACTGCGGGAAGAGATGGACGTCCACGTTTCGGTCCGGGAAGAAGACCTGTATATGACCGTCCATCACGACTATCCCGACTTTTCCATCAGCCTCCATGCCTTTCGCTGTCGTTTGGATAAACCCGATTTTATCCGCAAGGAACACGTCGATGCCAAGTGGATGGCGCCAGCCGATTTGCCGACCTTGGATTGGGCCCCGGCTGACGTGCCGATCATGCAGAAACTGGCCGGAAAGTAGGCGAATGTCATGGCTGAATACGGAGCCCTGGAACAGTGCCTGCGCGAAGGCTTTATCGACTATACCATCGAAGCCGACCAGCGCTATGTACCGAAAATCCTGACCAATAATCAGGAAAAGAAGCTGTCTCTTATACACATCTGACGCTGCCGACGAATAGCCTTGTGTAGA